>SAMEA104315436__coassemble_686_pt1 | contig 131830 bp, 95 predicted proteins | sample SAMEA104315436__metabat2_low_PE_029 | metagenome-assembled genome bin SAMEA104315436 (sample SAMEA104315436) | gut metagenome | biome: Monkey gut; feature: monkey-associated habitat; material: faeces | place: China | collected 2013 | reverse complement strand
CGCGGAACTCGTGACTTTGCGTTTTTTTGCAAAACGGCTTTTTTGCGTGACTTGTGGTCCGGCCTTTATTGTCCCCTTGGGCAATTCGGCCAGATTCTCCGTGCCTGAGGTGCGGTAGGCTCTGGCTTTCTTCTGCCTTATTCCTTTCCTGCTGATGCCGCTCATGTCCACCTGCATCTGCCTGTCGTGGGCTGCGCGGTTGACACTCACCACCACCAGGGTGTCGTTCCCAGGGCTGACGGCTGCCAGCGTGTGCTCCTCGCTGGTCTCTACGAAGTGGTAGCCTTCGCGCATGAAGCGGCTGAACTGCTGGCGCACGTAGTAGTTCTTCACTCGGTGGAACTCCTGTGTGCCGCCGTAGAAGTCGCCCTGCACCAGGCACCACTGGTCGTTGTTGTCCTCCACGTACTGCCAGTCAATCCATGCTGCGGGACGCATGAGGCGCATGTCCTGGAGGAGACGCTGGCCAGGGAGAATGAGCTGATGAGATTCTGGGGGATAATAGGTTTCTGCATACTCCTTATTATAATAGCCGGACTGGCTGCACTGCACTTCTACAAGGAGAAGAGGACGATGGAGAAGACTCTGGGGAAGGACAAGAAACTGGCCGAAATGCAATCGGAACTGCAGAAGAAGATGGAGAAAGCGGCCCAGATGGAGCAGGCATTGAAGGAACTGGAAGCACATTCCTGCGAACTGGAGGCGGCTCTGACGAAGAAGAGAGCACAACTGAACGATATGACAAGGGCTTCGAGCCTGAGCAGCGCAAGGGTGGCTCTGGCAGATACCATGAATATGCTGGAAGACTATGTGCGCCATGGCAAAAGCGTACCTGCAGACTGCTGGAAGCAGATATGCTCTGCCGTTGACAGCGAATACCCATCCTTCAGAGCGGAAATAATGGAACAGATACCCCGCATGAAGGACCACATGCTGTGCACATGCTATCTGGTGAGGCTGGGAATGAAGAACCAACAGATAGAGATACTGACCGGCTGTCCACATCAAACGGTGTGGAACAGGGTGAACAAGATAAAGGAGGCATTGAACAGAATAGATTCTGCCTCAGCCTGAACGAGCCCAATCGCCCATGACAGGCAATCCTGCCGATTAAATCAAGCGATTTCACCGCTCAATGCAAGCGTGCCCGCGCGGCCTCTATCATGCTGTCCTTTCCCTGGAGAGCAAGCGTGCTGTCGAGCGCGCACTGGACGTCGGGAGCTATTCCAGCCTCTATCTGCTGCATGTTCACATCATAGGAAGGACAGGCGCTGAAGCGTACCGACCATCCGATGGGCAGTTCGCTGCTGAAAGGCATTCCGCTGCCACCGCCCGTGCTGTCGCCCATGATGACGGCATGAGGCATCTGCTTCATATCCCGCACAAAGGTGTTGGCTGCGCTGAAGCAGGAGCGGTTGACCAGGACAACGACCGGTTTCTGCCAGCGCACACGGTCCATAGCGGGACTGATGTACTCTGCCCTGGGCTTGGAGAAGTCATTGTGGCCCTTGCCTGTCTTGTGTGAGATGTAGCCCACCAGCGTGCGCTCATTGGTGAAGCGTGCAGCCAGGCGCTCGACATTGGTAAGCAAACCGCCCGAATTGCCGCGTATGTCCAGTATGAGCCCGTCACACAGCCGCAGGTAATAAAGCACCTCGTCGAGGTTTCCCTCACCGATTCCATCGGAGAAACTCTCATACACCACATAGCCGATATTGTCATCCAGGATGCGGTACTTCATGCCACTGGCTATGCCGTAGTCTGTACCCAAGTACTTATCACGCAGTTCGCGGTCGAGATTCTCGGGATAATCGTCCTTCCATGACCAGTTGCGGCCCACATCCATACTGCTGTAGATGTTGACATGACCATCCTTGAGCGTGGAGAGCATGCGGCAGAGCACCTCGAAGAGCTGCGAGCGGCTCATGCCCGGACGTACCATACCCAGGTACTCTTCGCGCTTGCCGGCCCAACTGAAGCCCAGACTCTGCTCCTTATAGTCCAGAAAACAATAGTGCTCGTCTATCATGCGCCACAGAGCCTCCACATTTGCCTGCGGCGACTCATCGTACTCATCCACCCCGCGCTGGCAACCGGCAAAGGCCAGCAGGAGTGCCAGAAGTCCCATGCAACAACGTATCTTCATCATTTCTTACGCTTTAAGGTTTGGAAGTGGCGCACATAACCCAGCATGAGCGAACGGCTGATGTCGTGCACCCTTATGCCATTGACGTGGCTCTGACGGATGTCGCTCAGGTAACCCACCCGCAAGGTGGTGCGCGCAAAGCAGAAATCAAGGCTGAACAACTGGCGCAGGCTCAGTGCATTGGCCGGACTGGTGAAGCGCACATTGCGGTCTCCGTAGCCCTGGTAAATCTCGTAATAGCTCTGTCCGTAGCGCGGTGAGAACATGCAGCCTATCACCGGGAGGTGGGCCTGATAATGCATCTGCATGGGCAGATGCCGTATGCGGAACTCGTAGGAACCTCCTGCCGAGAGCGAGATGTCGATGTTGGCACGTGCCTGTGCGGGGTTGTTGCCGTTGCGGGAGTTATAGAGAAAGCCCACATCAGTTCCCACCAATCCACCGGCCTTCAGGCTGAGGCGGCCCACGGGCTTCCATACATAATGCCAGCCGGCATCATAACCTATCCTGCCTCCCAGCTCGTTGGCGTTGCCGGCAGGGTTTTCGGTGTAGGACAAAGCTCCCTGAAACATGCTCTGGAAGGCGATGCGCCCGCCAGCCATACCCGTCATGCGCTCCCTCAGAGTGAGGAAGGACAACTGCGGACCGCCGTATTCCATGGGCGAGAGATAGGTGTCCAGCTGGCTCACATGGCCGATGCCCACCAGGATGGAGCGGTCAATCTGCCTGCCCGCAGGCTCATACTCCACCGGCAGCAGCGGCTCACGGGTCTGCCCGCAACACTCTGCCCCACCCGCCATGAGCAGTAGCAGCAGAGCCAGCAGCCCCATGCGCAGGCGGCAGGAGTCCATCTTCATCTTCGTCTCATCATGTTCCTTGTACATAGGCCAAAGGGGTTCAGTCGTCGAACATATGCAGCTGTCCGGTCATCTCATCCAGCACATCCTGCTGGCTCTCCTCCCTGTCTTCGGCGTTGTCGGCACCTTCGGCATCCCCGTCGGTCTCCTGTCCGCCACCGGCAGCCTCATCATCATCGTCCTCGGGAGCCGGCATGCGGGTGGGTTCAAGCTCCTCCACACGCTCTACGGCAAAGGTGGTCACACGCTTGCCACGTGCCTTGAAACTCTTGACACCCACAAACTCCTCGGCTTCCATATCGATGGGAGCACGGAAACTGTCGGTTCCGCCCATCGTGACCAGCAGGTGCGGGAAGGGAGTATCGGTGAGGAGAAGAAGCTTGTTGGCGGGATTCTCGCCCAGATAATTCTGATGGCGGGCAGTGGCCTCCAGCTTGAACCGCTTCACATACAGGTATCCTCCCTGCTCCTCATCGAAGAGAGCGGCTGTCCACACCTTGTCGGGGTCATACTTCTCAATGCGTGCTATGTTGTCCTCATAGTGGTTGTTGGCATCGAAGTTGGTGATGTAGAAGTCGGCATTGTCCAGTATCACCAGTATCTTGTCGTCATTGTTGAACTCGCCCAGATAGGTTCCCTGCTCGTCGTAGTTGAGACGATGCACGTCGAAATCGAACCACACCTTCCTGCCACCCAGCGTGCTTCCGCCGTGGCTCTTGAGTGTGATGCGGCTCACATCCAGCTTGGTGAGCAGATTGCCCATGCTCTGACGGCCCTTGATGGCCAGCAGACTGAGGTCGCGATCAAAGAAGATCTTCTTCACCTTGGGGTTGGGTTTGAGCACCACCTTGATTGTCTCGGCCTCTCCATTGGGGTTGGCAGTGAAGTAGAGCACACGGCTCCCGGGCTTTCCTTGCGTCAGGTCATACTCACGGTCGCGGGTGATGCTGGTCACATTGAAGCGTTTCATGTATGAGGTGCCAGCCTTGCCGTCGCGATACACCACATTGTAGATAGTGCGCGAATCGCCCTTACGGAATACGGCAATGTGTATGATTTCGGCCTTCTTCTTCTCTGCCTTGCTTCGCTCAGTCTCTCCCACGAAGAGTTTGTCGGCTATGCGCACCACCTTATATGTGCCGTCGCGGTAGAAGATGATGACATCATCGATGTCAGAACAGTTGCTCACGAACTCGTCCTTCTTCAATGAAGTGCCTATGAAACCCTCCTCGCGGTTGATGTAGAGCTTCTCGTTGGCCTCCACCACCTTGGCAGCCGATATGGTGTCGAAGTTCTTGATTTCGGTCAGACGCGGGTGCTGCCTGCCGTACTTGCCCTTGATGAACTCAAACCACTGGCATGTGACTTCCACCATATTGGCCAGTTCGTGGTCTATCTGCTCCACTTCGGCGTTCATGCGGGCAATGTTCTCCTCGGCTTTCTCCTTGTTGAACTTCAGTATGCGGCCCATCTTGATTTCCATCAGACGCAGGATGTCGTCGCGGGTCACCTCCCTCACCAGCTTGGGATACCAGGGCTGCAGGCGGCTATCCACCCACTCGATGGCGGCATCCATGTCCTTTGCGTTCTCAAACTGACGGTCCTTGTAGATGCGTTCCTCTATGAATATCTGCTCCAGTGAGGCAAAGAGCAGGCTCTCGAGCAGTTCGCCCCTGCGTATGAGACGCTCCTTGCGCAGAAGCTCCAGAGTGGTATCCACATTGTTGCGCAGCACGTCGCTCACGGTGAGGAAACAGGGTTTGCGGTCATCTATGACGCAGCAGTTGGGCGAGATGGATATCTCACAGTCGGTGCAGGCATACAGTGCATCGATGGTCTTGTCGCTGCTGGCACCGGGAGTAAGGTGGATGAGTATCTCGGCCTTGGCGGCTGTGAGGTCCTCCACATTGCGTATCTTTATCTTTCCCTTCTCGTTGGCCTTCAGTATGCTGTCGATAAAGGTGCTGGGCTTACTGGCGGTGCCTGTGGTCTTGCCGTAGGGTATCTCGGTGATGGCCAGCGTCTTGCTGTCGCGCTTCTCTATCTTGGCACGCACGCGCACAGCCCCTCCGCGCTGTCCGTCATTGTACTTGCTCACGTCGATACTGCCGCCTGTGGGGAAGTCGGGATAGAGATGGAACTCCTGGCCATGCAGGTAGGCGATGGCTGCATCGCATATCTCTCCCAGGTTGTGGGGCAGTATCTTGCAGTTCAGACCCACAGCGATGCCTTCGGCACCCTGCGCAAGCAGGAGCGGGAACTTCACCGGCAGGGCGATAGGTTCCTTGTTGCGCCCGTCATACGACAGCTTCCACTCGGTGGTCTTGGGGTTGAAGACAACATCCAGAGCGAAGTTGCTCAGACGGGCCTCGATGTATCGGCCTGCAGCAGCATCGTCTCCTGTGATGATGTTACCCCAGTTGCCCTGGCAATCCACCAGCAGATCCTTCTGCCCCAACTGCACCAGCGCATCCTTGATGCTGGCATCTCCGTGGGGATGGAACTGCATGGTATGGCCCACGATATTGGCCACCTTGTTGTAGCGGCCGTCATCCATGCGCTTCATGCTGTGCATGATGCGTCGCTGCACGGGCTTGAATCCGTCGCCTATGTGCGGCACTGCACGCTCCAGGATTACGTATGAGGCATAGTCCAGGAACCAGTCCTGGTACATGCGGTTGAGATGATGGGTGATTCCATCGGTCTGTGTCACGTCGTTTGTCATCTTCTGTCTTTAGCCTTCCTATTATGCACCGCGTACGTCTGTACGCTGTCAACTAACCTACAAAGATAGTAAGAATCTGCGTCATAGGCAAGCGCGCCGCTCACCTTTCGCCTCCGAAGGACCGAGAAACACGCAATCTGCCCCCTCGCAGGCACCTCCACAGGCATCCCAGCGCTCCTGCCCAGGCCGGATGACGCTCCACACCGCCGCAAGGCTGCATTCCCGGGCAAATGATGCAATGCGGTGCAACGGCCATCGCAGCACGCTGCACCGGCCATCGCAATGCGCTGCGCAGGCACATGCAGCGCGCTGCGCTTTTCATCTGCCCCAAGTGCCATACCCACCGCTTCGGCCTCCCCAGGAGCATTTGCCCTGCCGTCCCGCCACAGGCTCCTTGCCTGCCCGCCCATATCTTAATGCTGCAAATGGACTTGCATTCACATTTATTTTGTATTTTTGCGGTATGAAATTCGGTTTGTACCTGATTTACGGACTCACATGGGCACTCTCCCGACTGCCCATGAGGGTGCTCTATGCACTCTCCGATTGCCTGTTCCCACTCATCTATCACATAGCACGATACCGGCGCAAGCTGGTGCGCCGACAGCTGCAGGAATGCTTCCCGCAGCAGCCTGCCCAGTGGCGCCGCCAGGTGGAGCGCAAGTTCTACCACTTCTTCTGCGACTACATCGTGGAGACACTCAAGCTCATGCACATGGGCAGCAGGGAGATAGAGCGCCGCGTAACGTGGGACGGACTGGAAGAGCTGCAAGCCGAGATGCGCACACGCGGCAAGAAGTTCGCCGTAGCCTATCTGGGACACTACGGCAACTGGGAATGGGTGGCTTCCTTCAGCAGCCATCTGGCTCCCGACTTCGGCGGAGCACAGATTTACCACCCGCTCAAGAACAAGCGCGTAGATCGCTTCTTCCTCAAGCTCAGGAGGCAGTTCGGCGGCGACTGCATAGCCATGAAGGAGGCTCTGCGCCACATCATACTGATGAGCAGGGGCGAGAAGCACGAAATCATCGGCTTTATCGCCGACCAGTGTCCCAAGTGGGAAGCCATGCATCACTGGACGGAATTTCTGGGCCACAAGACTTCGTTCTTCATCGGACCCGAGGAGATAAGCAAGCGAGTGCCGTCGTGTGTGGTGTATGTACACGTCACCCGACCCCGCCGGGGCTATTACCACTGCCAGGTGGTGCCACTGACCTGGGAGCCGAAGGAGCACAAAGACTATGAGATAACCAACCTCTACGCTGCGGCACTGGAGGAGCAGATACGCGAGCAGCCCGAACTCTGGCTCTGGTCACACAAGCGCTGGAAGCGCACCTACGAGGAGTGGTTGCGCGTGAGTGAGAATTGGGCACGCACCAAAAAGAACTCTATCAAGGACAACAAATGAACAGACTGGAAATCACAAGGCGCGTGGAGGCTCTGAGGAACTACATGCGCGAGCATGCTCTGGCAGCATTCATCTTCCCCAGCACCGACCCTCACAACGGCGAATATGTGCCTGAGCACTGGATGACACGACAGTGGATAAGCGGTTTCAACGGCAGTGCCGGCACCGCAGTGGTTACTCTCACCGACGCCGCACTGTGGACCGACAGCCGCTACTTCCTGGCTGCCACCGAGCAGCTGGAGGGTACACCCTTCCAACTCATGCGCGAGAGGGTACCCGGCACACCCAGCATAGGCAAGTGGCTCAAGGAACTGCTCCAGGCTGGAGAGACGGTCGGCATCGACGGATGGGTCAACAGCGTGGAGCAGGCATCCGGCCTGAGGCAGGAGCTGCAGGCTGGAGGCATAGGACTGGACACAAGTCTGGATCCCGCAGAAGAACTATGGACCGACCGCCCTTCAATACCCACCAATCCCGTAGAGATACAGCCGATAGAGTTTGCCGGCGAGAGTGCAGCAAGCAAGCTGGCACGCATCCGCGAGCAGATAAAGGCGGCAGGAGCAGAGATGACCGTCATCTGTCCGCTCGATGAAATCGCGTGGATTTGCAATCTGCGCGGCACGGATGTGCACTGCAATCCCGTCTTCGTCAGCTATCTGACCATCTCGCAGCAGAGTGCCACCCTGTATGTTGACCCGCAGAAGCTCACCCCCGAAGTGACCGGATATCTGCAGGATGAAGGCATCAGCACACTGCCCTATGAGGCTCTGCCGCAAACGTTGGCCCACACACAGCCCTGCACGATGCTCATTGACCCGCAGTCATGCAACTGCCGCGTGCTTCCGCCCGATGGAATGGGCTGGAGCATCGTCAGCCGCAGTTCGCTCATCGCACCCATGAAGGCCATCAAGAACGAGGCCGAGCGCGAGGGTTTCCGCCAGGCTATGCTGCATGACGGAGTGGCGCTGGTGAAGTTCCTGCGCTGGCTCAAGCCTGCGGTGCAGGCCGGCCACGAGACAGAGATGAGCGTGGATGCCCGTCTGACAGCCCTGCGTGCCGAACAGCCATTGTACAGGGATATCTCCTTCGACACCATCGCAGGCTATGCCCATCATGGTGCCATCGTACACTACGAGGCGAGCAAGGAGACCGACATCCCCCTGGAACCACACGGGCTGCTGCTGCTCGACAGCGGTGCGCAGTACCAGAACGGCACCACCGACATCACACGAACCATCCCTCTGGGCGCCCTCACCGAGGAAGAGTGCACCGACTATACGCTGGTACTGAAGGGACACATACGTCTGGCAATGGCCAAATTCCCCGTTGGAACCTGCGGAACACAACTTGATGTGCTGGCAAGATACGCGATGTGGCAGCACGGCATCAACTATGGTCACGGCACCGGACATGGTGTGGGCAGTTATCTGTGCGTGCACGAAGGGCCTCACCAGATACGCATGAACCACGTGCCGGCACTCCTGCAGCCCGGAATGACCATAACAAACGAGCCGGGCATCTACCGCGCAGGCAAGCACGGAGTACGCATCGAGAACACGATGATGGTGGAGCGATGCATGGAGAGCGACTTTGGGGAGTTCCTCCAACTGGTGCCTCTCACGCTCTGCCCCATCGATACAGAGCCCATCCTGTGGGATATGATGCTGCCCGATGAGGTGGAGTATCTCAACAGCTACCACGCACAAGTGCGCAAGGAACTGGCACCGCTGCTCGAGGGTGACGACCTGGAGTGGCTGGTGGAGGCAACCAAGGAACACATTATATAATATAGGCAAACAATAAGAAAATGGCTATCATCAAGAAACTGGCGGGCATGCCCGCACCACGATTCGGCAAGCATTGCTACTTCAGCGAGGGAGCAGTGATAGTTGGAGACGTGGAGATGGGTGACGACTGCACGGTGTGGTTCAACGCCGTACTGCGTGGCGATGTGCACTTCATCAAGATAGGCGACCGCACCAACGTGCAGGACAACAGCTGCATACACACTCTCAACGGTTCGGCACCCTGCATCCTGGGCAACGACGTGACCATCGGGCACTCTGTCACCCTGCACGGATGCGAAGTGAAGGACGGTGCACTGGTGGGCATGGGCGCAACAGTACTCGACCACGCAGTGGTGGGAAGAGGGGCAATAGTGGCTGCCGGAGCGCTGGTACTGAGCAACACACAGATAGGCGACGGCGAACTGTGGGGCGGAGTGCCTGCCAAGTTCATCAAGAAAGTGGATCCCGAGCAGGCTGCCACACTCAACCAGACCTACGCAAGCCACTATATAGCCTATAGCGACTGGTACCGCAAGGCCGATGCCGACCCGTCATCCACCCAGGTGGTAACTACCAGCGAAGACTACCGCACCGAATAGGCTAAGACGCCGGAAAACGGCGGTTCCACCATTCAATCACCCTAAAGCATCCCTATGACAATGAAGAAACTCACCACCCTGTGCCTCATAATGGCCACCGCAGCATTCTGCCTGACCTCGTGCAACCTGCTGGAGAAGAAACCGGGCACACCCAGCACCGTCACCAATCCGTTGCCCATGAAGCTGGGCGACCCGTTCCTGCTGCACGCATCCAACGGCAGGTACTACATGTATGGCACCTCCATGGCCGATGGATTCGAGGCTTTCGTGAGCGACGACCTCGTCAACTGGGAGTCCTGTGGGCAGGTGTATCACGGAGGCGACAGCAATCAGTGGTGCAAGGACTGCTTTTGGGCACCCGAAGTATATGAGCGGAACGGCAAGTACTATATGTTCTTCAGTGCCAACTGGCGCAAAAACCCCACCAACGAAGCCGAGAACTTCAAGATAGGCGTAGCAGTGAGCGAGCGGCCCGAAGGCCCCTTCCGCGACCTGATGAACAGGCCCATCTTCAATCCCGAATACCCCATCATAGACGCCAATGTGTTCTTCGACGACACACACAACCGCTGCTACCTCTACTACAGCCGCTGCTGCTACAAGCATCCGGTAGAGAGCGAAGTGGCCGACAGCCTGCGTCGCGAGGGAGTATATAAGGAGATAGAGGAGAGCTGGGTGTATGGCATCGAGATGAAGAACGACTTCAGCGGCGTGATAGGTGAGCCTGTACTGCTGTTGCAGCCGCCCACAAGCATGAGCGACAAGCAGGCCGAATGGGAGAGCCGCAGCGCCTCACACGGCGAGGCAAACCGCCGCTGGACCGAGGGCAGCTTCATCCTGCAGCACAACGGGCTCTATTACATGATGTACAGTGCCAACTGCTATCAGGGAAAATACTACGCAGTGGGCTACGCGACAGCCTGTGATCCGCTCGGTCCATTCTTCAAGGCCGACAACAATCCCGTACTGCAAGAGAACCTGCAGCAGGGTGGCGAGGTGATGGGCACCGGCCACAACATGGCCATCAAGATGCCCGACGGCACCTACTACACCGTATATCACGGCCGCATGAAGAGCAATCCCGACGAGCGCGTAGTGCTCATGGACCGCATGCGAATAGAGGACAGCGGCAAACTCATAGTGGATGGTCCCACCACCGAACCGCAAGTCATCAGGAGATAAAGGGGTCTCCTGACTCTAGCACAGAAGAAGCTGCGAAACATGTTGACCTATTCTGCAATAACAAAGAAACCTCTTAACCTTCTCTTACCTATGGACACAAGAAACAAGCTACTCCTTGCGGCAATTCTGTTTGCTGCATTCCTGCCGCCCATAAGCCTCGCTCAGGATACCGTCAGTGTAGATGAGATGATGCGACGCTACGAATTGTACCAGCAAGGGTTATTAAAGGATGATTCGCTCAATGCCGATGAGGTGGTATATACCAGCTACGGGAAGCGAAGATATAACGGGCGTGCAAACTGGAAGGGACTTCCATACACCTATATGCTTGTGAACAATCTGCGCACTCCCGAATACCCAGACAAGGAACACTTCTGGTCATTCGTGGTTATCCGCCAGAAGTTACTATTGGGGAAGGTATCAAGACTCAGAAAGAGGTATAGGCGTGCCACAGAGCATGGAAGAAAGCCGAGCAGAAGAGTCAGACGCGTCATCGAAAGCAGGGCACCATTTGTACTGGCACTGGACAGCATAGACGGGATGAGACGTGAGGAATGGGAGAGTTCAATCCCACACGACTACATTATAAAAGTAAAGAGCAAGAAGATGGATTATGCGCAGGCTGTGACAAAGGACTTGAAGATGCTGGACGATCCGTTCCAACTGCTCGGATATGACGTGTCGGTACACCGCAAAGCCGTACGGATAAAGGAAGGAGACATAGTACCATACGACAAGGGAACAGCACCAAGCGTCAGAGACAGCAGCGGACTGATGGAAACCACATTGACAATGATGGATGGCACGGGTGACAGCCGCCTAAGACGTGCAATCAACAACCTGGCCGACACTGTGAACAGCAGGCTCAAGACGGGAGGTAAGAAATGTACTCTGTTCATCAAGCATGTGCCTGGCAGGAAGGTGAAGGTGGAGTTCGTGAACAAGCAGGATTCACAAGACCCCGACTTCAGCAAGATGGCACAAGTGCTGGAGTCCATGGAAGAGAACTTCTATCCCCGATTGTGGACGATAGACTGGAAAATGCTGCCAGGACTTATCATCGAAGCAGAGCTCACCTCAGACAAAGGCTGGGTGTTCAGAGTGCCGGGAAACGGGAAGAGAAAAGTGAAAGCAACACCTCTGGAAAGCAAAAAACACTAAGAACCAAGAGACCAAGTGGCCCCGAGCGCCGCTTTGGACAAAGCCGCGAGCCGCCTTACTTGCAACAAGAAAGGCGGCTCGCGGATATTATGTTACTCAGAGACTGCCGGCGCAGAGAGGCTTGCTGCCCCACACCAGCCCTGCTCTGAGGTGTGCTGCATCAGAACTGTTCCAGATAGGCAATACGTTTCTCGGTGCTGGGATGGGTGCTGAAGAGGCTGTCCATCATGCCTGCCAAGCTGCTTTTCAATGCCTTGGGATGGACGATGAAAAGTTGTGCCACATCCTCGCGTTCCACCTGACCCAGTCCGGGATGTGCGCTTATCTTGCGCAGAGCCGATGCCAAGGCAAGCGGATCACCACACAGCTCTGCCCCACCGGCATCGGCCATATACTCACGCTTACGGCTTATGGCAAAGCGGGTAAGCAGGGTGAAGAAATAACCGATGGCCGACAGCACTATGGCCACAAGCAGGAGCACGATGCCAGCCGCACCATTGCCCTCGCGCTCGTCATCGCTTCGGCGACGCGTACCACCAAACATGATATTGTTCCAAAGGAGCCGTATGGCCAGGCTCATGACAGTGCTCATGATGCCCACAAAGATGATGCTGATGATGAGCAAGCGCGTATCGCGGTTGCGGATATGCGTAAGCTCATGGCCGATGACTCCAGCCAGTTCGGCATCGGTAAGGCGTTGGCAGATGCCTGTAGTGACGGTCACGGTGTAAGTCTTCTCGTCGATGCCGCTGGCAAAGGCGTTCAGCATAGGGTCGTCTATGACGTTCACCTTGGGCATAGGCATACCGCAAGCCATGGTGAGGTTCTCCACGATGTTATACACACGCGGATTCTCCCTACGCTCCAGCGGTCTGGCACCAGTGGCATGACGTATCATGGAGGTGTTGAAAAGGTAGGAGATGAGGAACCACACGCCTACAATGCCCACCACCCAAGGCAGCACCTGCAGCATCTCATAATTGACATAATCCCAGTTGACTTTGGTGTCGCCGCCATACATAGGGTCAGTGACGCCCAGCGAATTGCATATCACCAGGAACACATATACGACTCCCAGCAGGATGCATGGGAACAGGAGCAGGAGCAGAACGGACTTCAGATTGTTCTGCACCTGCTGAGTGTGCATGCCCACATACTTCATCTTCGTTGCAAAAGGGTATCAGAATGAGACATACGGGCTTAGAACTTCACCTCGGGAGCCTTGTCGTAATTGGCGCGCTCAGCGGCTGGCACCTCAAACATAGGCTCGCGGTGGAAACCGAACATGCCGGCAAAGAGCACAGCGGGGAAAGTCTGCACGCCATTGTTGAGCTCCTTGGTGGCGCTGTTGAAGAAGCGGCGAGTGGCAGCCAACTTGTTTTCCACATCAGAGATTTCGCCCTGGAGCTGAAGGAAATTCTGGTTGGCCTTCAGTTCGGGATAAGCCTCCACCTGCACTTTAAGCCCGGCCAGAGCCGATGAAAGCGCATTGTCGGCCTCTATCTTGCCGTTTATGGTGGTAGCCGACATAGCGGCCGTGCGGGCCTGCGTCACCTTCTCCAGCAGCTCCCGCTCGTGTTTGGCGTATCCCTTGACCGTCTCCACCAGCTGCGGAATGAGGTCGTAACGCTGCTTGAGCTGCACATCGATGTTGGCGAAAGCGTTCTCACGGTTGTTACGCAACGCCACCAGGTTGTTGTAGATAAACACAATCCAGATGACCAGAATGACCACAACGGCCAGAGTCACCAATAATCCTGTACTCATAGTTCACTTTGTTTAGTTCAACAATATCGCATCGCCAGGGCAACCAAAAGCGCCGGCCAACCTGCCGCAAGGCATCAGTACCGCCCGCACAAGCCGCCACAGCATGCGATGCAAAGATAAACGATTTTCCATGCAATGCGCCATAATAAACCTATAAATAAAGTGAAAAAGCACATTTACGGCGCTTTTGTACGAAGTTTTCCGCTTTTCATACCCCCAGGTAAGCAAAAAACAACTAACTTTGCATATCTTTAGCCTACCAAACCGAAAACATGAGACAACTTAAGATAACCAACAGCATCACGAGCCGCGGAAGCCAGTCGCTCGAAGACTACCTGAATGACATCAGCAAACAACCCCTTCTGACTGCAGAGGAAGAAGTGAAGCTCGCACAGCGCATACGCAATGACGACCGCGAGGCACTGGAAAGACTGGTGTGTGCCAACCTGCGTTTCGTGGTCAGTGTAGCCAAGCAGTACCAGAATCAAGGGCTGACGCTACCCGACCTCATAAACGAAGGCAACATAGGGTTGATAAAGGCAGCCGAGAAGTTCGACGAGACTCGCGGATTCAAGTTCATATCGTATGCTGTGTGGTGGATAAGGCAATCCATACTGCAGGCACTGGCCGAGCAGAGCCGCATGGTGCGCCTCCCGCTCAATCAGGTGAGTGCAGTGAGCCGGATCAACAAGTTAATCATGAAGTTTGAACAGGAACATGAGCGCAAGCCCAGCGCCTACGAACTATCCGAGCTCATCGATGAGACACCCGAGAAGATAAGGGACTCACTGCGTGCCAACGGCCGTCCCATGAGCATAAATGCTCCTTTGGGCGAGGGAGACGACAGCACGCTGCTGGAAGTCATTAGCGACGAGAACACCCCCCAAGCCGACAGGGGAATGATAGATAAAAGCCTCGCCACCGAGATAGAGCGCATGCTCGACACGCTGGACGAGCGCGAGAAGACCATCGTGGAGATGTGCTTCGGCATCAACAACAGGGAGATGACCCTGGAGGAGATAAGCGAGAAGTTCGGACTAAGCAGGGAGAGAGTGAGACAGATACGCGAAAAGGCACTCCTCAAACTGCGCCATTCCAACAAAAAAAACCTGCTGCAGGAGTACCTGGGATAGGATAAAGCCACAAGGGCAAAACTTTTTTCAGGATATCGATTAAACCCGCACTGCCCTCGGGAGTCTAATAGGGCGCAAGGCGAAAGAGAATACCTTAGACATACTATAAAGGAGAATATGAGACAACTTAAGATTAACAAGAGTATCACAGCCCGCGAAGGTGAGGCGTTTGAGAAGTACCTTCAGGAGATTGGGCGTGAGAACTTGATTACCGTAGAGGAGGAGGTGGAGCTCACCCAGCGCATCCGCAAGGGCGACAGAGCCGCTCTGGACAAGCTGGTACTTGCCAACCTGCGTTTCGTAGTCAGTGTGGCCAAGCAGTACCAGAACCAAGGACTCACACTGCCTGACCTTATCAGCGAGGGCAACATAGGACTCATCAAGGCAGCGGAGAAGTTCGACGAGACCCGCGGATTCAAGTTCATCTCATACGCCGTGTGGTGGATCAGACAGACCATCCTGCAGGCTCTGGCCGAGCAGAGCCGTCTGGTGCGCCTGCCACTCAACCAGGTGAGCGCGGTGAACAAGATATCAAAGGCCATCATCAAGTTTGAACAGGAGAACGAACGCAAGCCCAGCACCGATGAATTGGCCGACATCGTCAATGAGATGCCCGGCAAGATAGACGACTCACTGCGTGCCAGCGGCCGCCACGTCAGCATGGACGCTCCCTTCGTGGCAGGTGAGGACAACACGCTGCTCGATGTGATGTCGGACTCCAGCGCCCCCACCACCGACCGTGCAATGATGAGCGAGAGCCTCTCCACCGAGATTGAGCGCGCACTGAACACCCTCAACGGACGCGAGAAAGAGATTATCGAGATGAGCTACGGCATCAATCATCAGGAGATGACACTGGAAGAGATAGGCGAGAAATTCGGCCTCACCCGTGAACGCGTGCGCCAGATACGTGAGAAAGCCATCCGTAAACTGCGTTGCACAGAGCGCAACAGCCAGTTGCGCGGCTATCTGGGCTAACCCACACTGCCACATCGGCAAGGCCGACAAGGCCGCTATACAACCATACGGGCGGGAGCATCACAACCGATGCTCCCGCCTTTCTTTTTTCCCGAAAAAGCATAAGGCAGCACCCGAAGCTGGCTTCTGCGAGTTACATGCCAAGGCAGGGCAGGAAATGCACTGCGGTGCAATGCCCGACGAAGCGCGCTGCATCAGCCATCGCAGCACGCTGCATTGCCACATGCACCGCACTGCCTTTCCCATCCCACAACAGGAGCACACGGACAGGAGCGCCCACAACGGCTAAAGACAGAAGATTACCCATCCCGCACAGCCCCCATCCAAGCACCCCAACTCTGTACTTGCAATTCGGATTCGCTTCACCACACACGCCACATGCAGCCCAATTCTTAATTCAGGATTCTACCATCTTAATTGAAACAAAGCCTAATTCTTAATTCAAAATTCCGCATTCTTAATTACCCAGTTCTACATTCCCGATTACCGCGCAGCCCAATTCAAAATTCCACATTCTACATTCTTAATTACCCTCCGTTGTGCTGAATGATGCTGGGCGCTCCGCTGCACAAGACAAAAGGCCGCAGTGTTCCAATAGAAACACCACGGCCTTTTATTCCATGAAACCAGCACCGCGCACCGCGACAGTCCAGTTATCTATTCAAAATGTTACGTTCTTTTTCAAGACGAAGCGCAGAGACTTACAGCCCAAGCTCCTTTATCAGGTTGTCGGCATGCCCCCAACGGTCGATGACAAAGAGCACGAAGCGGATATCCACACCTATACAGCGCTGCAGGGAAGAGTCGAAGCTGATGTCGCCCGACATGGCATCCCAGTTGCCGTCAAAGGCCAGGCCGATGAGTTCACCGCGCCCGTTGAACATGGGACTGCCTGAGTTACCGCCCGTGATATCGTTGTTCGAGAGGAAGCACAGGTGCATGTCGCCGGTCTGCTTGTCGGCATAACGGCCCCACTTGCCCTGCTTGAGCAGGCTCACGATGTCCTCCTCCAGCCGGTAGTCCTCTATCTCGTTCTGCTTGGCAGCCTTGTCGAGCAGACTCTGCGCATTGGTATAGTAGTCATAGTGAGTACCCTGCGAGGTGTAGTCCTGTATGAATCCATAGGAGAGACGCATGGTAAAGTTGGCGTCGCTATAGTGCGGCTCGTCCTGCTCCATCTCCATGAGAGCCTGTGTGAGCAGGCGCTCGTTGTAGCTGATGATATTGTTGTTCTCCTTCTGCTCGCCCACCATCTGCATCAGCATATCGGGCAGCGCGTCGGCATAGACCAGCGCGGGGTCGCTCTCACGCAGCGTGCTGTCGGCCATGAGACGGTCGAGGCAGTTGGTGTCCAGACAGATGGTGCGGGCATAGAGGTCGCGTGCATAGGCAGCGCAATCGCCCTTGTAGAGGCTGTCTATCACCTGGTAGCAGGCAGGGCGGAACTTCCGGTCGGTCACCTGCTGGCGGTAGTTGTCAAGCAGAGCTGCCATGGTGGCCTCATCGAGGCGTGCATCGTAGTCCTTGAAGAAGTGCTTGAGTGCCTCCTTGGTGGCAGCCAACTGGGTGCTGTCGGCATCCTGGGGAAGTCTGTTGAGCATGCTTGCCACGCGGTAGATTTCTATTCCGCGCATGAAGGTCTCGCTGAAGAAGCCCTGTGCATGCACCGACTGGCGTCGGGCCTGATAGGCTGTCTCCAGCTTGGAGAACATCTCCCCAAACCTGCGCTGCAAGGCGGCATCCTGAGAGTACCAGTCACGTATGCGCTGCTCGAGCTGCTGCTTCTGCCCTATCACACCCAGGTCGGCGATGGCCTTGTTCATTCCTATGGAGTTCTTCCAGTAGTTGCTGCTGCTGGCCCACTTGCTGGCATACTTGATGCCTACGGCACGGTCGGCGTCCATAAACTTCTTCCACACCTCCTGCTTGCGGCCACGTACCTGGATGGTGCTCACATTGCGGTCGTTCACACGCTCGCTGATGCCCCATGAACTCAGGTATCGGCTGGTGCTGCCAGGGTATCCCACGGTCATGCAATAGTCGCCGGGGCGGAATCCCTCGGTGCTCACCTGGGCATAGCGGCTGGTGTGCAGGGGTACGTTCTCGGAGCTGTACTCGGCAGGATTGCCGTCCTTGTCGGCATAGATACGGAACACACTGAAGTCACACGTCTGCCTGGGCCACATCCAGTTGTCGGTATCTCCGCCAAACTTGCCCAGCGTCTCGGTGGCCGTGAACACCAGTCGCACATCGCGATAAACCTTATATATACTCACATAGTAGGCGTTGCCACCATAGTAGGACTTCACCTGGCAGTCCATTCCAGGGTTGGCCTTCACATAGTCGGCCTCGATGGCTGCACAGATGCTGTCGGCCTTGTCGCGGTCGATATGGCGTGCCTCCTCGGTGGGATTGGCCTTGTAGATGCTGTCGAGGGCCGTCATCACGCGTGCGGTACACTCCTCGGTGCGCACCAGGAACTTGACAAAGAGTCCCTCGGCAGGGCGTTCCTCGCTGCGCTTGTGCGCCACGAAACCATTGGTGAGGATGTCATCCTCGGGGGTGGAGAGCGCCTGGATGGCTCCGTAGCCGCAGTGATGATTGGTAAACACGAGTCCGTCGGGACTCACCACCACGCCTGAGCAGAAGTCGCCAAAATCGACCACTGCGTCCTTCAGGCTCTCGCCATTGGGGTTATACAACTCATTGGGGCCCAACTGCAAGCCCAGCTGCTTCATGGTCTGGGCTGTCTTCCCGTCAATGCGGCTCAGCATCCACATGCCCTCATCGGCGTGTGCCGCCAGGCCGAGAACTGCCAGAAGCAGCATTGCAAACTGTTTCTTCATACAGAATATGCCTTTGAAATGTTATTTGTTCGGTTATACGGAAGGCCGGGATGCAGGGCGGGGCGGCTCCAGGACACAGAAACAGCAGTCCCCGTACCCAAGCACGACACACGCCCTGACGGCCTGCATGCTCACTTTTTCTTCGGACGGCGGCGTGCCCATCCCTCCTCCGAGAAGTCAGGCTCATCACCCACCAGTTCGCCGCGTGTGGCTGCGGGAGCCTTGTCGGGGTGCAGGAACTTCATCCAGTCGTCCTTGGTGTACTTCTTCCCACGCGCTGCGGTGTAGCCACGCTCCTCGCGTGAGGGACGGCGCTTGCCTGCTCGCTCGTCGCCCACAAGCAGGTCCTGGCGGCGGGGCTGCCGCTCACCACGCTGCCCCCTGCCCTGAGTGCCACGCTTGCGGTCGGCCTTCGCACCACGGTCATTGCCGCTGTTGGCCTCTGGCTCACTGCGGTCGGCCACCACGCTACGCCCCTTCACGGTCACTCCATGCTTGAGAGCCTTTATCACGCGGTCGGCATCATCCTCGGCCACTTCGACGAACGAGAAGTTGCGCATGAGGTCGATACGTCCCACGTTGACCTTTTCGCCATGCACGTTCTTATTGAGCAGTCCGATTATCTCGCGGGCGAACATGCCGTCTGTCTTGCCTACATTGAGGAACAGACGCACGTAGCCCTCCTCGGCTGTGCGCTCGCCACGACGGCGACGGCCGCCCTGCTCACCCTTCTCACGCGACTGCTTGCCCTCGGTCACAGGCTCTATCTCGGGCGCGTTGGCGTAATACTGGAGGAACCTACCGAACTCGCGGCTCAGCACACGCTTGATGAGATCGTCCTTGTCAAGCCACTCCCAGCGCTTCTGCACCTCGTCCATGAAGGGGGCTATCTCCTCTTCATCCACCTCCACACGCTCGATGTCATCGATGACGTGATAGAGTTGCTTGGCACAGATGTCGCGTGGCTCGGGCAACGTACCCAGCTCAAACTGCTTCTGTATCTGCTTCTCGACCACACGGATGCGCGAACGCTCACGCAGGTTGATGATGCTGATGCTGGTACCCTTCTTGCCTGCACGGCCGGTACGGCCGCTTCGGTGGGTGTAGTTCTCCACGTCGTCGGGCATTCCATAGTTGATGACATGGGTGAGGTCATCCACATCCAGTCCGCGCGCAGCCACATCGGTGGCCACCAGCAACTGGGTGCGGTGGTGGCGGAACTTCTGCATGGTGAGGTCGCGCTGCTGCTGCGAGAGGTCGCCATGCAGGGCGTCGGCATTGTAGCCATCGCGTATGAGATTGTCGGCCACCTCCTGCGTCTCGGCCTTCGTGCGGCAGAAGATGATGGCATAGATGCGCGGGAAGTAGTCCACCACCCGCTTCAGGGCAGCATACTTGTCCTTGGCACGTACCATATAATATATGTGGTTGACATTCTCGGAACCCTCGTTGCGGCTGCCCACCTGTATCTGGTGTGCGTCGCGCAGGTATTTCTTGGCTATGCGCTCTATCTCCTTGCTCATGGTAGCGCTGAAGAGCAGCGTCCGGTGGTCGGCAGGCACGCCCTCGAGAATGCTGTTGAGGTCGTCCTGGAAGCCCATGGAGAGCATTTCATCGGCCTCATCGAGGATGACGCTGCTCACCTGGGAGAGGTCGGCCACCCCGCGGTTCATCAGATCAATAAGGCGTCCGGGGGTAGCCACCACGATATCCACTCCATGCTTCAGGGCGCGTATCTGCGGCTCGATGCCTGCTCCGCCATACACTGCCAGCATGCTGATGTCGGGCAGATAATGCGCAAAGTCGTGCAGATCCTCGGCTATCTGGATACACAGCTCGCGGGTGGGGGCCAATATCAAGGCCCTCACCTGCTTCCTGTCACCCTGATGGCCCTCGGCTGCCAGCAGATGGAGCAAGGGAAGGCCATAGGCCGCGGTCTTTCCCGTTCCTGTCTGCGCTAACGCTATAAGGTCTGAGTGTTGGTTATCTGACTGGGTATCCGTAAGCCACGGAATTACCTCTTCCTGTACGGGCATGGGGTTCTCATAGCCCTGCTCTGCAATGGCACGCAACAGCGCATCATTGAGTCCTAATTCTGAAAAAGTCTTCATTTTCGCTGCAAAGGTAGCTATTTTTTCCTTTTCAATGCTCCATAACACAGAAAATCAATACATTTGTACTTCGATTAAGGGCGCCAGGGCATATAAGGCAGTGCGCCGCACAGAACAGAGGAGAAAAATGAAGAGAGGACTGGTACTGGAAGGAGGAGGCTTGCGAGGCATGTTCACCGTGGGCGTAACCGATGTGTTGATGGAGGAGGGAATAGAGTTCGACGGGATTATAGGCGTGTCGGCAGGAGCCACTTTCGGCTGTAACTTCAAGTCCCATCAGCCCTCGCGCGCCCTGCGCTACAGCATCCGTTTTCGCAACGACCGCCGTTACATGGGCCTCTATAGCCTCTTCACGAGCGGTGACTTGGTGAATGCCGAGTTCTGCTACCGCACTGTGCCCAATCAGTATGACCTTTTCGACTACGACCGCTTCGAGCAGGACCGCACCGAGTTCCAGGTTGTATGCACCGACGCACTCACCGGGCAGCCCGTGTATAAGCGGCTCGACAGCCTGCGCGGCGAGGCTATGGACTGGCTGCGCGCCTCGGCGTCCATGCCCATCGTGTCGCGTCCGGTGCATGTGGCAGGGCGCACTTTGCTCGACGGAGGCATAGCCGACTCCATCCCCCTCAAGCATTTCCAGCAGGAAGGATACGGCCGCTGTGTGGTGGTGCTCACGCAGCCCAAGGGCTTCCGCAAGCATCAGACCAAAACCCTGCCCCTCTTCCGCCTGCTGATGAAGCAATATCCTCACATCACGGAGGCCATGGCACGGCGCCATCTGATGTACAACAGCCAGCTCGACTACCTGCACAGCCAGGAGGAGCAGGGCAATGCGCTGGTCATCTATCCCCATGACACGCTGCCCATCGGCCGCGTGCAGCAGGACAAGAAGCGCATGGAACGGGTGTACCGGATGGGGCGCGAGGCAGCCACCGAGGCTCTGCCAAGGCTCAAGGAGTTTATGAGAAAAGACCAAGGAGATGAGTAGGACACGCAAGGTGATAGGGATGGGAGAGACCATCATGGACATCATATTCCGCAACGGACAGCCCCAGGCTGCCGTCCACGGCGGGAGCAGTTTCAACAGCATAGTGAGTGTGGGGCGCGCAGGAGTGCCCTGCGTGTTTGTGGGCGACACGGGAGCCGACATCGTGGGACGGCAGACTCTGGACTTCATGCGCGCCAATCATGTGGGCACAGACTACTGTCCCATGCGTCCCGACGTGAAGAGTGCGGTGAGCCTGGCCTATCTGGACGACAACGGAGATGCCTCGTATGTATTCTACAAGCAGAAGCCCGAGGCTCCCAAGGAGTGGACATTGCCTCAGATAGACGCTGACGACGTGCTGCTCTACGGCTCGTATTTTGCCTCGTGCCGCGGTATGAGGCCGCTGGTGGAGGACATGCTGAGCCATGCCACGGCAGGGGGAGCCATCATCTACTACGATATCAACTTCCGCAGCAGCCACAGCCACGAGCTGGAGGCGCTCCTGCCCACCATCGAGGACAACTGCCGCAGGAGCAGCATAGTGCGCGGCAGTGCCGATGACTTCGAGGTGCTGTTTGGCGAGCGCGATGCCGCTACCATCTACGACAGGCACATAAGGAAGCTCTGCCCTGTATTCATCTGTACCAGCGGAGCCGGTGCTGTGACAGTATGTCTGCCCCACGACACCCTGCGCTTTCCCGTGCCCAGGGTGGAGGACGTGGCCAGCACGGTGGGCGCAGGCGACAACTTCAATGCCGGACTGGCATGCAGCCTCATCTGGCGGGGCATCAGAAAAGACATGCTGCCAGCCCTCGGCAGCGAGGAGTGGCAGCATCTCCTGGCCACGGCATGCGCTTTCTCGGGCAACGCATGCCGCACCCTGGACAATTACATCAGCGTGGAATTCGGTCTCAGAGCTTCAGGTCTTCCAGTTTGACCAGCCCGTTGACGATGGCATAGATGGTGAGTCCCGCCGTGCTGTGTATCTGCAGCTTGCGACTGATGTTGCGGCGATGTGTCATCACCGTATTGACCGATATGAAGAGGGCCTCTGCCACTTCCTTGTTACTCTTCCCCTCCACCAGCTGCACTATTATCTGCTTCTCGCGCTCACTCAGTCCGTCCTGTGACGTCTGCGGGGCAGAGGGCTCCTCGCACTCCGCCTTTCCCTCGGCTTCCTGCTCGCGCACCCTGCACTCCAGGCGGCGCACACACTCGGCAAAGAGCGTATCCTCCATGTGGCAATGGGTCTGCAGGTCCTCCTCAGTCATAAAGATTTCCATCAGCACCTCGCCCATGAGCTGCGCGTTACCGTCGCCCGGGTAGTACTTGATGATGATGCTCTTCAGCTCCGAGATGCTTTTCTCGATGGAGAGATGGTTGTTGTTGTGCTGGTCTGTGACGTCGGCAAAGGTCTCGCTGGGCAATTCGCCGCGCAGCAGACTCTCCACGAAGGGGTGCACATGCGTGTTCTCATACTCCATGTGGTGCGCCACCTCGGCAGCATACTCGTCATAGAACTTGAGTATGAGGAAGGCTATCTGGTTGCTGGCAGAACAGTCGAGGGCCTCGATGAGGCGGCGACGGATGTTGGGCAAGCGGAAATCCACGAAGAAGCTGTGGGAGTTCTTCAGATAGCGGATGAGGGCAGGCAGGTCCACCTGCTCCACCATATCATTGATATGAGCGCGCGAGGGGTCCTTTACATAGTTGACCACGGTGAGGAACGTGGGCACATCCACACCGGCTGCCTTGCAGGTGTCTGACACGCTCTTGTCGCCAAAACCAAGGGTGATACCGAAGCGGCTCAGGATTTGCAGCATGCGGTAATCATCGCTGATAACGTCACTCATAGGGTCGCCATCGTGATACTTCTCTGTCATAAACGTACTTACTTTTATTCACCGCAAAGGTACGAAATTCACAGAACCAGCGATGGCCAAGGCACGTAATTCGCTCCCGAAAAGCCTCCACGACCCCCAATTTCACTATTTTTAGGTATCTGAGAACCAATGAAAGGCGATGCAAAATCACGTTTTTTGCGTATTGCAGGGCTTTCCAGGTCGGTGTAATTTTGCACCGACAAAAGTGAAAACAGCAAATGAAAGGAAAGCAGAACATCGCACGGCTGGCTGTGCTCGCCCTCGCATTCTCAACGGGAGTACAGGCAAGTGCGCAGTGGAACGCCGACAGCACCGAGTATGACAGCTTCGACCGCTACCGCATAGGAGGCTACGGTGAACTGGTGGGTGCCTTCAAGAATTATGGCATCAACCGCTTCAAGGGCACCAGCAACGGCAACAGCAAGATGAAACGCAACACCATTGCCATGCCACGCTTCGTGATAGCGGGCGACTACAAGTTCAACAAGCACTGGGCACTGGGCATGGAGATTGAATTCGAGGCCGGAGGAGTGGGCACCGAGTACGAAATCGAGAATACGGAGAACGGCGAGTACGAGACTGAGGTGGAGAAGGGAGGCGAGGTCGCGCTCGAACAGTTCCACATCACTTACCACATGAACAACGCTTTCAATGTGCGCGTGGGACACATGATAGTGCCCGTAGGCCTGACGAACTCGCACCATGAGCCCATCCTCTTCTTCGGCACCGTGCGCCCCGAGGGCGAGACCAGCATACTGCCCAGCACCTGGCATGCCACCGGAGCAGAGGTGAGAGGACAGTTCGGCCGCCGGTGGGCCAGCTTTGACTACGAGGCCATGGTGGTGGCCGGGCTCAATGCCAACGGCTTCAACCGCAACCGCTGGGCCGCCGATGCCAACAACAGAATCTTCGAGGAGGACAACTTCACCAGCCCGGGCTACGTGGCGCGCCTCAATTACCGGGGCATCCCAGGCCTGCGTCTGGGCGGCAGCTTCTACTATTGCCGCAACGTGGGAAGCAATGCCGACAAGCCTCACACCTATAACTTCAAGGCTCCGGTGCGCATCTGGAGCGTGGATGCACAGTACATGAACCGCTGGGTGGTGGCGCGTGCCAATGTGATACAAGGCCATCTCTCCAACAGTTCCAGGGTGAGCGACAAGAACAGCAAGCTGAGCAACCTCTCGCCCTATGCGCGCACGGCTCCCGTAGCCGAGAAGGCCGTGAGCTACGGAGGAGAGGTGGGACTGCGCCTGAAGGGCTTCGTGAGCTGCGACAAGATGCCCGATGTGACACCCTTCTTCCGCTATGAGTATTACAACCCTCAGGAGCATGTGGTGATGGACAAATACTGCAACACGCCCGCCGACACCCGACTGAAGACCAACATGTGGGTGGCTGGCGTCAACTACCAACCGCTGCCCTACCTGGTGGTGAAGGCCGATTACACGAAGCGCAAGATAGGCGGCGGTGCCTACAACAACGAGAATGAGTTTGCCTTGGGAGTGGCATTCACGGGCTGGTTCCTGAGCGACCGCACGGTCAAGGACCTGCGTGCACGCCGCCAGCTGAAGAACCAGCAGCAGACCATCGACGAGATGAACAGCCGCCTGGAGCAGATGCAGCAGGAGATAGAGGCTCTGCGCAAGGGCAGATAAAACCGCCCGCCCGGCACTGCGCAGGGACAAGAGCGGAGACGCCTGCGGCACCATCGGCCACAAGGCATCGTTTCGGCCTCGACCAGTGCAGTGCGGTGCATCACCCGTCGCAGCACGCTGCAACGGCCAACGCAGCACGCTGCATCCCACATCGCAGCGCACTGCATCCCACACAGGTGCCGCCTGCCGCATCCAGGGTGCCAGTTTCCACGAGGAAGCCCGCCACGCCTGCCCGCCCCCGGCACACGGCCATCAGGCCGGACAAAGAACATTGACAACCATTAAAAAAAATAAAGAAGAATGAAGAAGAACGTATTTCTGGTGGCCCTGCTGGCTATGGGCCTGACCACCTTCACCGCTTGCGATGAGGAGAACAACGAGAAGACTATCCCCGAGGGAATAGCTGATGTGAACTTCGAAGAGGACCAGACAGCCGTGACCGACGCCAACCTGACCAACTGGGTGCAGTATAGCGTGCAGGTGGCAAACCTCCTGACCAAGGATGCCTCTGACCTGAAGAACGCCTGGACCGACAGTTACAACGGCGGCAATGCCTACTCCGAGCAGTTCAAGAACCCGGGCACAGGCAAGACCTTTGCCAGTTACAGCAACTGCGTACAGCAGATCATCGAGGGTTGCGCCGACATCGCCAACGAGGTGGGGACAGCCAAGATAGGCGAGCCACGCGACCTGTGGGAGAAAGGAAGCTATAAGGATGCCGTTTATGCCGTGGAGTCCTGGTACAGCTTCCACTCTATCGACGACTACACAAACAACATCCTCTCCATCCGCAACGCGGTGTATGGCACACGCAACGGCGAGCAGGCAGCACAGTCGGTGGCTTCCTACCTGAAAGCCAACAATGTGTCGCTCTACAACAGCCTCGTCACGAAAATCACCACAGCCGTCAACGCCATCCAGGGCATCAAGAGCCCCCTGCGCAGCTTCCTCGGCAGCAACACCGTGCTGGCAGCCCAGAATGCATGCTCTGCACTGGAGAAGGTGCTCACCAACGACCTCAAGCCTGTGATGATGGCCGCCAGCGAAGAGGACCTGAAGCCCATCATCATCAATTACACCGACCATGTGGTGCTGCCCACATACGCCGACCTGCTGGCCGACAACACCGCGCTGAACACCGCCATCCGCACTCTGGCCAACACCGCCAACGAGTACCAGGCAGGCACCAAGACGGTGGCCGACGTGAACCTGGCCTTCAAGGCAGCCGCAGCACAGTGGATTACAGCCCGCGAACCATGGGAGACCAGCGAGGCCTTCCTCTTTGGTCCTGTGGCCGACAAGGGTCTGGACCCCAACATGGACTCGTGGCCCCTGGACGTGGATGCCCTGAAGAACACCCTGGCAAGCGGCAAGTTTGACAACCTGACCTGGGAGGGCGAGTTCGACGAGAACGATGAGACCATCGCAGCCGTGCAGAACGTGCGCGGATTCCACACACTGGAGTTCCTGCTCTTCTACAATGGCAAACCACGCACACTCAGCAAATAACCCCAGCACATAATATATAAGGTGTAGCTTTAATAGTTTATAAAGAAGCGAGAATGTGGATGCGGAACTCCCCGGAGAACCGTATCCACTCTTGCGGTAAAGGAAAAAACGTATTTTACACATGAACAAGTTTCTATTGTCATCATTGTCCGTCATGCTCCTTTGCGGCCTGGCCAGCTGCGAGGACGACGACACATACGACGTCACAGACATAGAAATCCCCGAAGGATATGCACTCAGCGCAGGCACCTCAACCACCTTCATCAATTCTTCTTTCGCCTACGATACCGATGCCGACTGGATTGCAAGCATACCTGCCAACCAGAAGCGCTTTACCAAGGGAGACGGTCTGTACGACGACGCACGCTCACAGAGCAACGGACTGGGTCCGGTGTATGCTGGCTACAGCTGCGGCTCGTGCCACCGCAATGCAGGCCGCACCAAGCCTGCACTGTGGACGCAAACAGGCACCGACCCCGATGGGACACCCGTATATGGCAGCGGCGCGTACGGATTCAGCAGCATGCTGGTCTATATCTCACGCAAGAACGGAGCCTTCTTCCAGAACTACGGACGCGTACTTCACGACCAGAGTATCTACGGCGTGAAGGCTGAGGGAAAGCTCGAATGCCGCTGGCACTACCAGAAGTACCAGTTCCCCGATGGCGAGGAGTACGAACTGGCATATCCCCAATACACCATCAAGGACTGGTACGCGCCGTATGGCAACACCGGCGACCCCATTACAGCCGATGACCTCTTCTGCACGGTGCGCATCCCGCTGCGGCATGTGGGCATGGGGCAAATGATGGCACTCGACCGACACGAAATAGAGCAACTGGCACAGAAGAGCAATTACCCCGAATACGGAATAAGCGGACGATGCAACTACATCACCGAGCGCGGAGTGAAGCAGCTGGGCCTGAGCGGCAACAAGGCGCAGCACGCCGACCTCACCGTGGAGCTTGGATTCTCGAGCGATATGGGCTGCACCAACAGCCGCTACCCCGAGGAGATATGCGAGGGGCAGTCTCAGATGAAGGACGGATCGATGATGGGACTCCTCTACAGCCAGCTCGACGTGAGCACCGAGGACATGGAGAACGTGGACTTATACCTGCACGGACTGGGAGTCCCCGCACGACGCAACGTCAACGACCCGCAAGTGAAGCATGGCGAAAAGATGTTCTATCAGGCCAAGTGCCACCTGTGCCACGTGACCACACTGCACACACGGCCGCGAGGAGCCACGCTGCTCAACGGTACCGAACTGCCCTGGCTGGGCGGACAGACCATACATCCCTATAGCGACTATCTGCTCCACGACATGGGCAGCGAGATAATGGGTGTGGGACTCAACGACCATTACGTGAGCGGCCTGGCACAGGGCAATGAGTGGCGCACCACACCGCTGTGGGGCATCGGACTGCAAGAGAAGGTCAACGCACACACCTACTTCCTGCACGACGGCCGCGCACGCAACCTCACCGAAGCCATCATGTGGCATGGGGGCGAGGGCGAGGCATCGAAGAACCTCTTCGCCAAGATGAGCCGCGAAGACCGCTCCGCACTCATAAAGTTCCTGGAATCATTATAAACAGACAACAATACACACATCATGAGAAAGATATTCACCGTGGCCGTCATGGCACTGGCCACCCTGCCCGTCATGGCTGACGAGCAACCCGAAACACAGCCCAAGCAGGCCGAGAACGAGAAGGCCGTATTCGAGAAGTACAATATCCAGAGCGCACAACTCAAGCACGAGTCGCCCGCCATCGACATGGAGAACGGCGTGCTGGGCATTGCCGACGACCGAGGATTCACCCTGCAGAGCAAGGACGGCCGCTTCATCTTCAAGCCCTACCTCTTCATGCAGACACGGCTGAACCTCAACTATTACGACGACGAGGGGCTGGACAAGGCCTACAACCAGGACAACGTGGCCAACTCAGGCTTCTCCATCCCCTATGCCATACTGGGTTTCACGGGCAAGACATTCGGCCGTCTGGACTATAACCTGAGCATCAACGCGGCTGCCACAGGCGCCAACGTGCTGCAACAGGCATGGGTGGACTACTGCGTGAACCCCGCTGTGCGGTTCCGCGCAGGCAAGTTCAAGACTCCCTTCACCCACGCTTACCTCACCACGCTGGGCGAGACGCTCTTCCCCCTGCTGCCCACCTCGCTCACAGCCACCAGCATCATGCCCTACACGCTCAATGCCGTCACCCCCACCATAGGCACTGGCTTCGACCTCGGCATCGAGATCCACGGCACGGCGCGCCTGAACAAACAGAAGCCCGAAGGCTGGCACATGGGCTATGAGGTCGGACTGTGGAACGGCACAGGGGCCGGTGTGAACACCGCCACCAAGACCTTCTCCGACGACTGGCACATCCCCTCGCTGCTCTACGCAGGCCGCATCACGTTCATGCCCTGGGGCAAGATGCCCGCCACACAGGGCAACAGCCACATGCTCAAAGGCCGCCACATGCTCTTCGGCATCAGCGGCGGACTGAATGTGGAGAGCGAAAGCGAGAGCACCAATGACGGCCGCATGGGAGTGGAATGGAGCATGCTCTACAACCGCTGGTACGCTGCTGCCGAGGGGTATTGGATGCACGTGGGCTTCACCAAGCGGCAGAAGATAGACCGCAGCTTCAATTACTGGGGCGCCTATGGGCAGGTGGGATACTTCTTCACCCATGCGCTGCAGGCCGGTGTGCGCTATGACTTCCTCGACCGAAACGGCTCCACCAAGGACGGCATCCTCAACATGCCTGCCGTGGTGCTCAATTACTATATCAACAAATGCAACCTCAAGCTCTCGGGCATGTACCAGTTCACGGGCCGCTACGGCCATAAGACACAGCTCGACCGCGACAACGACGACCTGGGCATCAGCACCCACACGGCCAGCGTGCAGCTTCAGTACTGCTTCTGACCGATGTCATGCAGATAGGAGAACGTAGCGTATGAGACGATTCATCAGGACAAGACTTCTGCTGCACCTGCTTGTGCTGGGGGCAGCAGCGCTGCTGGGCAGTTGCGACAGCGGCGACATCATCGACACGCACTACACAGTGAACAGCAAGGGACACAACGTGAAACTGACTGCCAGCCTGCACGGACTGGCCTCGTTGCCCGCCGGCTACACGCTGGCACTGGCCGGATTCCAGGAAGGGAGCAATTATGCCGTGATGCAGCGCGCCATTCCGGCAGGCACCGGAGAGGACTCCCTGCAGCTGGTGCTCGCCAATGTGGGGAGCAACGTGCAGACTGTGGAGCTGGCCGTAACCAACAATCTGCGCGAGCGCATCCTGTCGCTCGCCTCGGTGAAGCTGGATGACTATGAGGGCCAGACCGACACCATACGCCTGGACATGGGCGTGCTGGACGTGAGTGCAACGGGCTGTCTGCAGCGGGGCATGCTGGACAAGGCGTGCGTGCAGTGCCATGGAGCCAACGGACGCAAGGCGGCGGGACTGGATCTCACAGAGGGCTACACCAGTGCCGACTTAGTGAACGTGGCCAGCACCACACACCCCGACCAGATGCGCGTGGCAGGCGGCAACCCCGAGGGAAGCCTGCTGTGGCACATCCTCAACGACGGCGGCGAGAACATCCTGCACTATAACCACACCGAAGTCATCAGCAGCCAGTTCAAGGACAATCTGGCTGAGGTGAGGACTTACTTGCGCAAGTGGATAGAGGCCCAGCCGGCTGCCACAGACAAATAATCGCATTTCATCCGTCAAAGATGAGGAATATTCGTAACTTTGCAAACAGAAAGAAATCATAAGAATGGCTATTAGATACGACAAGATAAACCTGAGCGACCTGGGCGTAAGAGCCGAGGTGGCACGATTTGACGCGCGTGGCGAGGTGACCGAATGGCACGTGATGCTGCATGTAGAGCCGCGCTGCGACCTGTTCCAGAAGCAGATGCAGCGCATCTATGAGGCAGAGGACCGCCTGACCGGCATGCCGGGATTTGAAGGCTCGCGCTATGTGATGAAGCGCTATTTCCTCTCCGACAGCACCAACCAGCAGCCGCTCATGCGCAAGCAGCCCGACATCTCCATCAGCATCATACAGCAGCAGCCGCTCGACGGCAGCAAGATAGCCGTGTGGCTGTACATGCAAAGCCACACACAAGTGGCCAACGAGAACGGCATGGTGGTGGTGTCACACAACGGATACAAGCATCTGTGGAAGATGGGGATGCACCAGCACAAGGGCGACAGCGCATGGCAGACCGAGAGCGTGCTCATTGAATATGAGGAGGCACTGCAGAACTTCGGTGCCACACTGGCCGACAACTGTGTGCGCACATGGTTCTTCGTGAGGGACGTAGATACGCAGTATGCAGGCATGGTGAAGGCACGCAAGGACAACTTCACCGAGCAGGGACTCACACAGGACACCCACTACATAGCCAGCACAGGCATAGGCGGACTGCCTGCTGACACGCGTGCACTCGTACAGATGGGCACTTATGCCCTGGTGGGATTCCGCCCCGAGCAGCAGCACTACCTGTATGCACCCACCCACCTGAACCCCACCTATGAGTATGGAGTGACCTTCGAGCGAGGCACCTGCATGGAGTATGGCGACCGCGCCCACGTCTTCATCTCGGGCACTGCCAGCATCGACAACAAGGGCAACGTGCTCCACGTGGGCGACATAGTGCGCCAGACACAGCGCATGTGGGAGAATGTGGAGACACTGCTGGCCGAGGCCGACACCTCGTTCAGCGACGTGATGCACATCGTGGTATATCTTCGCGACACCGCCGATTACGCCACCGTGCAGCGTATGTTTGCCGAGCGTTACCCCAACATACCCACTGTGATAGCCCTCGCACCCGTGTGCCGCCCCACATGGCTCATCGAGATGGAGTGCATCGCAGCAAAGCAGAGAGACAACGTTGACTACCAGGATTTTTAGACTCATGCCCTTCCTGGCCCTGGGGCTTGCGGCTGTGGCCGCCACTCTGGTGGAGGCTTCCCGGGGTACTGCCATAGCCCATCAGATGGTCTATGGCACGGGATGGTTCCGCCTGCTGTGGTTCGCCTCGGCGGCATCGGGACTGTACCTTATCATAAAGAGACACCTGTGGAGACGCTCCATGGGTGTCTTCGGTCTGCACCTGAGCCTGCTGGTCATCCTGCTGGGAGCCTTTGTCACCTCGCTCACCAGCCACCACGGAATGCTGCATCTGCGCCAGGGCGAACCGGTGAGCCAATACATGGAGGGAGACCGGCTGCGTCCCCTGCCCTGCACACTCAGGCTCGACAGCTTCAGTGTGCAGTGCTACCCAGGCACCTCGGCGCCCCAGGACTATGTGAGCCTCATCACCCTGCACCCCTCTGAGGGACAGATGCGGGTGTCGATGAACCGCATAGGACACCTGCAGGGCTACCGTATCTACCAGAGTTCCTACGACGAGGACCGGCGTGGCAGCATCCTCTCCATCACCTACGACCCATGGGGCACGGCCATCACCTATGCAGGCTACGCGCTGCTGGGACTGTGCATGATGCTCATCACATGGCCCCGGAAGCGGCGCGCCCCCAGGCGGGCGATGCTCGTGCTGCTGATGCCCCTGCTGGGCGTGGCGGCACAGGCAGCCCGGCCCCTGCCCAGCATAGCCAGGGACAAGGCGGCCATGATGGAGCGTGAGCAGGTGGTGTGGAACGGCCGCGTGGCACCCATGGGCACCATGTGCCAGGAGTTCCTGCTCAAAGTGTATGGCCGGCGAACCTACCACGGACTCACCGCCACGCAGGTGGTGTGCAGCATGACACTGAGGCCTGAGGAGTGGTCGGCCCAGCCCCTCATCAAGGTGGGGCGCGGCGAGTACCGCTCGTTTGCCAGTTTCGTCGATTACAGTTCGATGCCGCCACGCCTGAAGGACGTGGACAAGGCCGACGGAAAGGTGCGCGAGAAGGTGGGTCTCATGCTCATGCTCATGCAGGGCACGCTCTTTACCGAGGTGCCCGCAGAGGGCCACAGGCTGAGTGCCTCGAGGGTGAGTGCCGAACTGCTGTACAACAGCACCGACTGGACTCTGCTCTGCATGGCATCGGCCTTCGTGCTCGCCCTGCTGCTGGTGCTCTCCACCCTGAGGCGCACGCAGTGGTGTACCGTCCCCGCCGGTATGCTCCACGGTGCACTGGCACTGCTGCTCACCCTGCTGCTGGGCGTACGCTGGTACATAGCCGGCCATATCCCCCTGAGCAACGGCTACGAGACCATGCTCTTCGTATCCTTCTGCCTCACCTGCGGCACCCTGCTGGTGGGCAGGACCAGAGTGCGTGCCTTTGGCGCCCTGGCCACTGCCTTCATGCTGCTGGTGGCGCATCTGGGCGAGATAAACCCGCAGATCACCTCACTCATGCCCGTTCTCCACAGCCCCTGGCTCAGCGCACACGTGAGCATCATCATGGTCAGCTACGCCCTGCTGGCCCTCTCGATGGTGGAGCGCAGCCTGCTGCGCCCGGCCGTCTTCTGTCTGGCAGCGGGCATCTTCCTGGGTGCCGTGTGGGCCAATGTGTCGTGGGGCACCTATTGGAGCTGGGACCCCAAGGAGAGCTGGGCGCTGGTGTGCCTCATCGTATATAGCATGCCGCTCCACACCGAGTCGCTCCCGTGGTTCCGCAAGGACAGTCACTACCGCCTATATTCGCTGCTCGCCCTCGCCTGCCTGCTGATGACCTACTTCGGGGTCAACTATGTACTGGGCGGGATGCACAGCTACGCGTGACAGAGGGGTGCGCCCCCAAGACCCTCCCAACCTATACCATCCGACAACAGACCGCTCTGCCCGCAGGCAGACGATACCGCCCCCTCAGTAAGTGCTGCGCAGCTATCTGGCCCGCGCAGCACTTACTGCATTTCACCCCATGATTTCGGCCGGAAACACGCAGCGCGGTGCATCGGTCATCGCAACGCACTGCATCAGTCATCGCAGCGCGCTGCATCGGCCAACGCACCGCACTGCGCCCCGGGAGGCAACAGCAGAAAGAGATTTTCGCAATACCACGAACGGAAACGAGAGACACCCCGAACGAAAACGGGGAAGATAGCCTTTTGGCTGGCAAAATGTCTTTCCGCCATCATAAAATTGCAATGCGGGAGTTGCAAAAGTGCCTTTTTCGCGTTAAAACAGTGTTAAAAACAACCTTTTTTAGCATATTTCTTTTCATATGTAAAACAAGTAAAAAACAATTATTTGTAACTTTGGGGAGAAAGATGCCCGTCTGGCCTTTGATGTCACAGGGCTGTGCGGAGGCCATGTGACGGACAAAGCACACACAGGACAGCAGGCAGAAGAGCATTCTCAAGAGAACATTAACTACTAATTCAAACCGTATGAAAAGAAAACTACTTTCGTTACTGGCGGCCATGTTGCTTACAACATCGGCCTTCGCTGACGACATCTACTATTGCCGAGGTGGCTTGGTAGGTGTAGGGGACTGGGCACAAAGCACCCTGTATCCCCTGACCAAAGGAGAAGACGGTATCTACTCGGGCGAAGTAGATATGGTCGCACGCACTGAGATGACGCCCAACCAGACGCTGGGATGGGGCAACCGCGTGGATTTGTTCTTCGATAAGAACAACACAGATGCCAAGCTCTTCTGCGCAACCGACGGGGAACGATTCATCACTCCAGGCCGTACAGAATGGCGTACATTGAAGGCTGACGGCAGCACATTCCAGTGCGTGGGCGGAAAGTACAAGGTGTATCTCGATGTGGAGAACAACCGGGTACGCTTCGAAGCCATCGAGCCCGCCTGGCTCGAAGAGGTGATTCTGTATGGACAGGTGAAGGACTGCCGCTGGCAAGTGCTGGGCGAGAACGCCGACAATGGCGTGAAATCACGCCTCGTGCACCAAGGCGACGGCATCTACACGGGTCAGTTCACCTTCGATGAGAGCAGCGACGGCATGAGCGACTTCAGTATCCTGGCCAATTACATCCCCAGCAACACCGAAGGACGCTACAGCAGCAGCGTGGCCAACCTGCAGCTCATCCCTGGCGTGGCATACCCCTGCGACCGCTACAACGGCGACCGCAACTGGCGCGTGCCCACCGGAACGTACAACATTACGTTCGACATGAACCACCAGACCATCCGTGTAAACACACTGGAGGACCCCGACCGGCAGATTTCGCTGGCCTACGCCGAACTGGAGATAGCCATCCAGGAGGCCGAGGCACGCTTCCCGGGCATTGACCTCAGCAGCGCCAAGAGCGTGCTCAACAACAGCGAGAGCACCGATGAGCAGCTCACCGAGGCCAAAAACAGTCTGCCCGCACTGCAGCTGGCTTACCTTCTGAACCAGATGAAATCGGCTGGCGAAGGCAACCCTGTGAACGCAAGCTACCTCATCAAGGACGCCACATGCACCAACGGAGAAGGATGGGGCGGTACAGCCATGACCTATGAGAAGGACCTGATAACCACCAGAGGAAAGGACTTCAACGCTCATCAGGAGATCACGAATCTGCCCAACGGTGTGTACAAACTCGCGCTTAAGGGTACCTCACGCTACGGTGCAGGCAACGTGTATTACACCCAGGCCAAGAAACTGGACGTGACACAGCGCAACCTGCTGCTCTATGCCACCGGCAGCGGAGCACGCATGAACAAGACATTCGGCGACATCCACGACACCCAGTATGGCTCTCTGGCCAGCGACGGTGCCACATCCGAGGCCGACTTCTCGGGCGAGGGATGGTTCAGCCCCACCAATGCTGCCACAGCCAAACTGTGGATGAAGCAGGGACGCTATGCCGACAACCATGTGCTGGCATACGTCAACGACGGCACTCTGACCATTGGTCTGACACGTGAGAAGCATCAGGCCGACGACGCGCTCTACGCCGACGACTGGAGCCTGACATACTACGGCGACAGCAAGGAGGCTCTGGCACTGATAGCCAACGATGTGGAGGAGACCTACGAGGACTACCAGGCCACCATGGCACAGACAGCTGCCAAGGACGCACTGGAGGCTGCCATGTCCAACGCCAAGGATGCCGACAACCTGACCGAGGCCTACAAGGCACTGGCCGAAGCCGAGAGCGCACTGCGCAAGAGTCAGGTGGCATACGCTTCCTTCCAGAAGAAGATAGAGTCCATCAAGGCTCAGCTGGCCGAGCAACCCGAGTTGACAGGCCCTGCCGCCGTGGTGCTTGACAAATATCTGAACGAGAACATCGCTCCCAACGACGTTTACGCCCACGGAACAGCCGGCTACATCATGGAGAACGGTACGCTCAACGTAGATGAGATGACCGCCGAGGAGGCTGTGGCCGAAGAACTGCTGTCAAAGGCTCTCAAGGGCAACATCGTGGCAGGAACAGACATCACATCACTCTTCACCAATGCCGACTGGTCTCAGAAGGACTGGGCAGGATGGACCGTAGAGAAGAAGGAGGACAACAACGCCACCAGCAACTCCAACGACGGACTGGAGAGCATGAGGCTCGCTACGTGGTGGAACTGGGCATCAGGCAGCATCACACAGACACTGGAGGGCATGCCCGACGGTATCTATGCACTCAGCTACAACGGCTTCCTGCGCACCGGACAGGCCCACAAGGTAGATAGCAGCGACGAGATAAACACCTTTGCCGTAGTGGGCAACATGCACACGCCCATCAAGGGAGCCTATGACGATGCACTGCCCTTGGGCGATGCCGAAGAGGGCAAGAACTGTGCAAGTGACGACTACAAGACCGATGAGGTGCGCTATCCGGGCAGTGCCAACGGCGCAAGTGTGGCATTCACAGCAGGACGCTACGCACAGACAGCCTACGGCATGGCGCAGGACGGCAAGCTGACAATAGGCTGGATCAACGACGGATACCCCAACTACTGGGAGGACTGGTTCGTTGTGGGCGGCATCAAGGTGACCTATCTGGGCACCACCGAGGAAGCAGCTGATTCCATGGTGGCAAAGGCCCAGACCCGCGGAGAGAACATGGTGGCCAGCATGTTGGGCTATCGTGAGGATACACGCAACAATCTGGAAGCAAGCATGAACAGCAAGGCAGACAACTATGCAGCCAAGTGCGAGAAAGCCCAGAACATCAACAAGTATTGCGACGAGGCACGCCAGACTGCTCCTCACTACGCTGCACTGGAGACAGCTACCGTTTCCCTCTCCGACCGCGCCAACTATGCTTACCAGCACAACGGCATCAGCGAGGAGAAGAAAGGCAAGCTGGACCAGGAAGTGAACACCGTGCAGGGCAATCTGATGGACGGCATCTACTCCGATGAGGAGGCCGAGCAGCTGGCCGTCATCTACACGAAGAAGGCCGACGACCTCATCCCCATGCAGGCACGAGGCGGACTGGAGGGTGTAGGCAACTGGGCTGCCAACGAGACCTATCTGCTCTTCAAGAACGACGAAGGCATCTACGAGGGCAACATCAGCATGGTCAACGCCAGCGACCTGAGCTCTGAGAACAAGTGGTGGGGCAACCGCGGCGACCTCTTCTTCGTGGATCAGCCTGGCTTCTTCTACGGTTCTATCGGTTCACCCCAGGGCTATATCACACCAGCCGACACAGCAGCAATGCGTGTGCAGAAGAGATGGAACAGCGTGCAGAGCCCATTCCAGCTGCAAGGCGGCAAGTACCACGTCATGCTGGATATGGATAACCTGACCGTGAAATTCCAGTGCACCGAGGAGTTCTGGATGGACAGCCTGTATTGCGTGGGCACTCTCAAGGACTTCAGATACACTGAGGACGGGGAGACATGGAAGCAGAAGGCAGCCCTCTATCCCCTGAAGCACACCGAGCACGGTATCTACAAGGGTAAGGTCATCGTAGAAGCAGAAGGTGACGAGGAGAGCCAGAAACTGGGTCTGCTGGCCGTCATGAGCAGCTACAATGCAGGTGAGAATGAAGGCAGATACGCATCTGCACAGAGAACAGAGCTGAAGCACGGCATCACACATGAGGCTCCCCGCGCTGCCACAACGACCGACGTGCGCAACAACTTCTTCACTGTGGAGCCCGGCGAATGGCTTGTGACCTTCGACATGAACAACGGCACCATACGCTTGAACAAGGCTGACGACCCCGACTATGCCGAGGAAGGCGTAGTGGAGGAGAACGTTACATGGTATGCCATCGGCGGCCTGGACGGCACCGGCAACTGGGAACAGACCGAAAAGTATCCGCTGGTGAAGAACAAGGACGGCAAGTATGAAGGTGTGGTGAAGTTCACCGACGAGACTCTGGAAATGACCAACAAGCGCTGGGGCAACCGCAGCGACCTCTTCTTCAGAAGCTCTCTGGGACTCTTCATGGAGGCTGACGGTGACCTGGACAACGACCAGAAGTTCATCACTCCCGCCAAGAACAAGCCAATGCCAGCCAGCACACGACGCGAGCAAGGCGGCATCAAGGTGTTCCAGGCACTGGCAGGAACCTACAAGGTAGTGCTCGACGAGGACAACCTCACCGTGCAGTTCGACTGCCTGGAGGAGAAATGGCTGCCCGCCGTATATGTGCGCGGAACCCTGAAGAACTTCCGTTGGAAGCACGAGGTGCAGGCCGACAGCCTCAACGTGCTGCGCCACATAGGCCATGGCATCTACCAGGGAGTCATCGAACTGGAGGAAGACAACAGCGTGACAAGCGGCAAGTTTGCCATCAAGGCCGACTTTGACGAGGGCGGCACAGAGGCCATCTACTGCCCTGCCAAGGACGCAACTCCCATCGAGAAAGGCGGCGCAGCAGTGCCCGTATATCGCTGGAACGACCAGTCCAAGTGCGTATTGGCACCCATCGGAAAGCTCCTTGTGACCTTCGACATGAACCATGGTTGGGTGAAGATAGACGATCCCGACAACCCATCAAGCATCGAGAAGCTTGGTCTCACCACACTTCCCAAGAACGCACAGGTGGGCATCTACACTCTGGACGGACGCAAGGTGTATAGCGGCATGAGCCAGTGGAACACCGCCACACCGGGCATCTACATCATGGTCAAGGACGGACAGGCCAAGAAGGTGCTGGTAAAGTGACCCGCATGACCTGAATCATATAACAAGGGGGACGCATCCTCTGCAGGATGCGTCCCCTTTTCTTTAATAAACACACGATTTATCCACCACTTTACAGGTATGGTGCAAGGGAATGAGGAGAATTCTTTGTAACTTTGCACATACATTATATATAAACATCCCACAAGGAAGGTCCATTATGGCTAAAACTCCACATCTGACAAAATGGCTTGCCATACTTGCCATGACAACAGCCGCCGCAGGGTCAAGCACCGCGATGGCACAGAAATTCCCACAGACAGAGAACGGAACCACGGTGTATTACAAGTTGGTGAGCGCATGCACAGACTATGCCGAGAACCCTCTTTGCCTGCAGGACGAGAGCCGGACCAACAAGACCTACGCCTTCACCATGAAGGCATTGGACAAGGACTCGAAGAATCAGGAATGGGTACTCATCTGCGCCGACAAGGAGCAGGAGACCTATCACCTGCGCAATCGGTCAACATACAGATACGTGAGCACAGAGTCGAGCTGGGTGGGAAACTTCTGCATCCAAAGCTTTGCCACCAGACAGACAGCCTCCAACGCGCTCACCATCACCGACCTGGGCGATGACCAGGTGGCCATTTCATACGAAGACGAATACGGCAAGAGATATCTCTCTGCCACCAACATAGACAAGGTACAGCCCGACATGCCATCCGACATGAAGGACTCCCAATGGGCATGGAAGGTGTTCCGCGCCAGCGACCTGGCAAGTGGCATCCACGAAGCATGCACCCCCGAGGTGCAGGTGTGGGTGGAGAACCAGCGCATACAGGTGAGCGGAACCGATACCTGGGAACTCTACGACGTGTCGGGCATGCTGCTGCCACACGACAGCCCGGTGCGCTCCAACCACATCTACCTGGTGAAGGCCAAGGGCTCGATGCACAAAGTGATAGTCAAATAAACCATATCAAACCCATAATAAACAACGCATACAGATGAACATCAGAACAAAGACTTCCCTGGGCTTTCTGTGTTGCCTGGTGCTTACAGTGCTCTTCTCATGCAAAGAGCACATAGACACTTCCAACCGCTACGTCTTCAAGGAGCGTACCATAGCCAGCTACCTGTCAGAGCACGAGCAGTTCTCTGAATACGTGAAGCTGCTCAAGACGCAGAAGGTAAGCAAGCTCTCAGAGACAAACGTCTATCAGCTCATGACGGCCTACGGTGCTTACACATGCTTCGCACCTACCAACGAGGCCCTGCAGCTCTACCTGGACTCGCTCGTCATCAAGGAAATCATCCCCGTGGCATCGTGGGACTCTTTCCCCAACAAGCAGATACTCGACTCCATCCGCCGTGTTGTGGTGATGAACAGCATACTCGACGGAACGGAAATCGACAAGGTGTTCCCCGTGGCGGACTTCCCTCTGGACAATCAGGAATTCAGTGTCAATACGATGGAGGACCGCAAGATAAGCACCACCTACTCTCCCACCAACCCTGACTCATGCTTCATCGACGGCATCTGCCCCGTGTCGCTCAAGAACAGGGACATCGAAGCCATCAACGGATATGTACACGAGGTGGGCTATGTCATCGCACCGAGCAATGAGACGCTGGGCAGTACCCTGCACCACTATGCCGGCGACCCCGAGTGCGGCTACAACGTCATGGCCAAGCTTGTGGAAGCTTGCCGACTAATAGACACCCTGTCGAAGGTAAAGGACGAGAACTATGAAATGCTGGTGCAGACCAATGTCATCACCAGTTGCAAAAACCCGCCAATGGACTGGGCAGCCTATCCTTGCCCTCCTCATAGGAAGTTCGGATTCACTCTCTTCGCCGAGACCGACGAGTTCTGGAGCAAGACGTTGGGCAAGGCAGTGAAAGACATCACCGTGGATGACGTGAAGGAATGGGTCATCGACCAGAATCTCTACCCCGAGGCAAAGGACAACGGTGACTATACCAACGAGGACAACGTGCTCAACCAGTTTGTCACCTACCACCTGATACCGCAGCGCATCCCCGTGGATAAGCTCACTATCCATTACAATGAGAAGGGCTACAACTACAAGTCCAGCACGCGATACAGCATCCCCGTGTGGTCTCATCTCATCACCATGGGCAAGCGCCGCATAGTGAAGACCTGGGAGAGCGCCGATGTGGAGGGTGTTTTCCTCAACCGCTTCCCCGTGCTCGACAACGGCCGTCACGGCACTTACCACGAGATATCATGCGCTCCCGAGAACGAAGGCATTCTGCTCAACACCAGCGCGGAGTCGAATGTGGTGAAACTGATAAACGCCATCATCTATCCCATCGACAAGGTGCTGGCCTATGACGACCACACCCGCGACAACCTGGCAAAGACGCGTCTCCGCTATGACTCCTGGGACTTCCTGCCCGAGATGATGAATAACGACATGCGTCATATGGGCTACAATGCCAGCTTCTACTTCCCCAACGACCAGGTGTATAGTTATTTCAATGACTGCAAAGTGAACACCAAGGAGACTTTCTTCTATATCCTCAACGGCTGGGGGTCTGGTTGGCCCAACTACCAAGGGGACGAGATGCTGGTGATGGGCATCTATGACATCACGCTGAAGCTGCCTCCAGTCCCCCGCACAGGTACTTGGGAGGTGCGCATGGGCGTATCCACCGAGAGCTCATGGCGTGGCATCTGCCAGGTGTATTTCGGCACAAAACCCGACCAGCTGTCGCCTGCAGGCATCCCTGTAGATATGGCGCTGGGCGGACTCTACAGGCGTGACGACGAGAAGACCTACGGCAGCATCGTGGGATGGGAAGCCGACACCGACGACGACAACTACAATGCCGAGGTGGACAAACGCATGAGGAACAACGGATTCATGAAGGGTCCCGAATACATCTGCGAGACTCCTGGCGGCAACGATACCAACCGCTCGATGGAAAAGACCACACGACGCATCATCATACGCACCACCATGGAGGCCGACAAGACCTACTACATGCGCTTCAAATCCTGCCAAGACCAGATTCACAAGCAGCTCTTCATCGACTACATGGAGTGGTGCCCCAAGGAGGTGTTCGACAATCCTGTGGAGCCAGAGGATGTCTGGTAGGCCACACACGCTGCGCCCCACAGCACAATGAACCCGAGGACGGCCGACCGGCCACAAGGCTGCCGGCTGTCCTCCGGCTCTCTCCCCCACACGGAGCAGGCACCGTCTGCAACCATCGGCTACAGATGCAGGGAACAGAGAACGACACTCCCCCTGCCCGACTGTCAGGCTGCGGCATATTATAATAATGAGTACTGAAGCACAAACATACCTCCAAGCATGAACATCAAGAGACCTTTACTGTACGCACTGGCACTGCTCACAGCATGTGCCACCAGCATGAGCGCCCTGGCCGACAACGTGGTACTCACCTCCACATCGGCCACCTACCCCCACGAAAGACCCCAGTGGAGCGCTGAGCAATGCGCTGCCTGGCAAGCCGAATACGGCCCCATACGTGGTATCAACTGCCCCTACCCAAGCTGTGGAGCAACCAGTCAAGAGGACGCCATAGCCCTTTGTGCCCGCATGGGGTACAATTCGATAAGGTGGTGGCCCAATGGCAGCAGCGTAGATAACTACATCAAAAACGTGGAACAGTGGGCTGCCTGGGCCGACAAATACGGCATGACGGTCTCACCTGTCTTCGGCTTCGTGTATGGTTTCTACGGTGAAAAGGGTACTGATGCATCGCTCAAGCAACTGGAAGCCTGGGTGCGCAAGATCACGCAGCACTTCAGGGGCGACAAGCGAATCATCCTGTGGGACATCTGGAACGAGCCGAACATGAACGACGACAAGACTGAAGGGATGATGTCATGGATAGCCCAGATAGCGAAATGGATGCAGCAGGAGGGATGCACACAGCCTATCTCGTCCTCGATAGTGTGGGACACTGGGGTAAACCTCAATAATAGCACGGCCACAGGAAAGCGCCTCCTGCGCGAAAACACCGAGCGTCTGATGGATGTGCACAACTATCATGACTACAGTTGTCAGGATGGCTTCAACCAGGAGACGCCATCGATGTACAATCGCCTCAAGCGTCTGGGCGACAGGCCACTGGTATGCACCGAGTGCATGACCCGCACAAACGGCTCCACCTATGCCCGCACGCTCACCGACTTTGCCAAGTACAACATCAACTTCTATGCCTGGGGACTGAGCGCATGCGACCCCAACTGGGAGGCCAAATGGAGCCGCAGCACCTTCTACAACTGGGATCCCATGTTCCACAACGCCCTTTATGCCGACTACGAACCCTACAACGAGAGCGAACCCATGTGGGTAAAGAAGTTCGACTTCCAGGGTGACTTCGGCGGAGCAGAGCAGGGGGCAGAATATACCGAGGTATGGTCAACGCGCCGTGCATGGCGATGGATGCAGCATGCCGAGAGCAAGGGACTGCTGTGCAACTCTATCAGCGAGGCCATCACAGCCGTAGGCAAGCACAAGGCCGACGGACTCTACAATACCGTGGCAGTACGTGTGGGCTACAAGACATGGAACAGCAGCAACAGCAACACCAAGACGCAAATCAACTCGCTGCTCGCTGCAGCCAACCAGGCAGGCATGACCGTGATACCCGTCTTGCTCACAAGTGACGACATGAGCACCGATGCCGATGCACTGGCAAGCTATGCCTACAACCTCATCAATGCCTATTATGCCGACCGCCGCGTGCAAGCCTGGTGCATCTATGAGCAGACCCAGAGCACCGGCGACGGCGAAGCACTCAAGAACAAACTCGCCACCATCCTGCGCAAAGCACGCTATGCCGTGCAGAACCAGCCCTTCTTCATGGCTCCCAAGACCGATGGCGTAACGCCCGACAGCACCTCCTACGACTTGGCCAACTGGATGTGGAAGCTGGGCGATGCTGTAGGCGTGGCATCAGGAACTACCGACGGACTTCTCACAGCCCTCATGAAACAGCACCACAAGCCTATCTTCCAGTTGGGTTGCACGGCTCTCACCGCCGAGATGGCCGCCAACCACGTCAACTGGATGACGGATGCCAGCCTGACCAGCGACGCTGTCAAGGCCTACCGCTTCACGCCTCTGATGGACAGCAACGAGGACAAGCAGAGCCGGTGGACAGGCTGGAAAGCCTACCGATGGATGAACCGTGAGGCTACACGCGGCCTTGCCTACGCCAACATGGCCAGCGCACTCAAGGCTCTCAACGCCATGCGCGGCAGCACCACCCCCTACAACAGCGTGAGCGTAACGCTCAACATGCGCACCTTCAGCTCGCGCCAAGAGACCTTCTATGCTGAGATGGACAGCCTGCTGAAGATGTCCGACGAACTGGGCATGACCGTTCTACCACAGTTGCTTACCGACACCTATGCCAGCCTGACCACCTCCAGACTCACTGGCTATGTGACAGATGTGCTCACCCACTATGCCACCGACAGCCGCATATTAGGTTGGGATCTCTACTTCAATGCCTGTTCTACCAGCACCAATACTACCAAGGCGATGGAGCTTGCCGATGCTCTCTTTGCCGCAGGCCGGGCTACAGGTGCCCAGCAACCGCTCTTCATGACCCCATGCGTGGCTACCAACACGCTGCCCGAAGGCTATGATGCGGTGCAGAATCTGGTGCATGGTGTGTATGCAGGATGGGATCATCTCAACTTCGGAAAGGGCAATGTGAAACTCTGCTTCAAGATGTGGTGCCAGAGCGACATCATCAGCTATACCTCATCACAGCGCAGCGAACTGCTGGGCTGGCTCAATGCACAGGCCAACAAGTTCGGTCGCCCGCTCTTCTGTTCGCAGTGGAAGCCGGCCGTCAGCGAGGAGCCAAGCAGTGTGCTCGACATCTTCAGCGACATGCATGTATCGTGGTTTGTCAACGGCACGCTGGATGCCACTGCCGTGCAGAACTTCCACTACCGTCCAGTCTCCACTGCCCATTAACCCACACAGCACCATGCACATTCCCCTATCCCACTATAGCCCCACCCCATGCTACGGCATGAGGTGGGCACGTATGGCTGCCATGCTGGCCATGCTGGCACCCCTGGGCACCCTGAGCGCACAGGACTATCCGCAGAAGGACAGCACTGGAGCCACCATCTATTACAAGATATTCAGCGCATCGCCGCTGTATGAGGGCATGTGCCTGCAGGACAACACGCGCACCGATACGCAGTATCCTTTCGGACTTGCCGCACATGAGGCCGGAAGCAGGCAGCAGGAGTGGACTCTGGTACCAGGCACCACCGAGGGTACCTACCTGCTCAAGAACCGCGCCACCTACCGCTTCGTGGCCGCTGCAGGCAACTGGGTGGATGCCTTCTTTGCCACAGGATTTGCCGCCAAGGCCAATGCCGCCAACCAGTTGCTCTTCACCCCAGTGGGCGACGGGCAGGTGACCATGACTTATCAGGAAGGTACCACCACACGGTATATGCTGGTGGGCGACACCGAACGCGGCCCTGAGATATTTGAGAAGAAGGGACACAAGGACTCCTCACGCGCCTGGCTCATCTATCCATCCACGGCTGTGCCGAGCGACATACACACTGCCAGCGGTACCCAAGTGAGCATCCAGGCCGTGGGACGGCGCATCGTGGTGAGCGGAACCAGCAACTACGATGTGTATGACATACAGGGACGACGCGTGGATAGCGAGGCCGAACTGCTGCCAGGAGTGTATGTGGTGGAGGCAGCAGGCACCGTGAAGAACGTGCTGGTCAAGTAATCCCACGTCAACCAAGGCACTATCCCCCAACCAACCCCAACGACTATCCGCATGAGACATTCACTATATCCTCTGCTGCTCATCCTGCTCTGCACCGCAGCGCAGGCGCAAAGGCACATCTTCCTGGCATCGAGCCCGGCCACTTACCCTATGGAGAACAACCAGTTCTATAGTGAGCCCGACACCACCTTCTACATATTCCTCGCCTTCGGGCAGTCCAATATGGTGGGCGATGCCAAGCCCGAGGACTGCGACTATGAGGGAGTAAGCAAGCGCTTCCAAATGATGGCGGCGGTATCGCAAACGGCCAATGCTGGCAACAACAGAGGCGCTGCACGCGAGCAGTACCAATGGTACACAGCCACTCCACCGCTCAACAACGGGTACTCGGGGCTGAGTCCGTGCGACTACTTTGGCCGCACACTCGTCGAGGGCTTGCCCAAGCACATCAGCGTGGGCATCATCAACGTGGCTGTGAGTGGCTGCTGCATCGAGCATTTCTTCAAGGAGTACGACCCTGCCGAACTTACTCGCGCGGGGTGGCCCACATGGTTCCAGAACACGATGCATGCCTATGCCGACATCCCCTACATACGTCTGCTCGACTGTGCTCTGCGTGCTCAGCACAAGGGAGTCATCAAGGGTATTCTCATCCATCAGGGCGAAAGCAACAAGAACGATGCCTTGTGGCCCATGAAGGCCAAAAAGGTATATGAGGACCTGCTGCGCGACCTGCATCTGAGTGCCGACGAGGTGCCGCTGCTGGCGGGCGAGGTAGTACATGCCGACCAGAACGGCAAGAGCAAGGAGGCCAATGCACAGATTGACCGCCTGCCGCAGTATGTGCCCACCGCCCATGTCATCCCCTCAAGCGGCTGCAAGGCAAATCCCGCCGACACCAACCACTTCAATGCCGAAGGCTATCGCGAGTTGGGCAGGCGCTACGGGCAGAAGATGCTCCAGTTGCTGGGCTTCTGACCGAGTCCCCCAGCACGCTTTCCAACATACAGAATTCCTTTCCGCCCATTATACAAAGACAGCTCCCTCACAAGGGGAGCAAGGAACACCTTTTTCCCGAAAACACCCCTCTGATTATTACAGAAAGGTCATAAGTTCAGCCTTCTGCACACATATTGGGCGCGTAATGTGAAAAAATCCCAAAATCTCTTTGTCGGAATGATAAATAAAACGTAATTTCGCATTTGATAGAGACTGAGGGGTGAGTTATTCCACCACAAACGACAACACGATTACTAACATTTAATAGTCATACATATGAAGGTAAGACACCTGTTACTATTGACATGCCTTGTCCTGATGGCCGCCTGTAAAGAGGAGGTTGACACGTCGGCACGCTATGTCTTCAAGGATTACACGGTCTATAGTTACTTGGAGAAGTTCCCTCAGTACAGCGAGTACGCCACCCTGCTAAACGAGGTGAAAGCCAGCGCCATCACGCAGACTACACTCAAGCAGCTGCTCTCGGCGCGCGGCCATTACACGTGCTTTGCACCCACCAACGAGGCTATACAGGAATACCTGGAGCATCTGGTGGAGGACGGACTCATCACAGAGCCTTCGTGGGACGCATTTCCCAATGACCGCCTGCGCGACTCGGTGAAGAAGGTAATCGTATATAACAGCATCATCGACGGTGCCGACGAGAATTACATCCTCACTTCATCGTTCCCCGAAACGAACAATGCCGAGCTGCCTCTCGCCAATATGAACGACCGCAAGCTCACCGTACGATACGGAGAAACGCCCGACAGCCTCTATATCAACTATGACTGCGCAGTGGATGAGCGCAACAAGGACATCGAGGTAACCAATGGTGTGATACATGCCGTGCACAAGGTCATCTACATGCAGGACCTTTCCATGACCCAGCTCTTGAGCAATATCCTCATCAAGCAGAAGGAAGGCTTCATGGTGGCAGCCAAGGTCATCCTGGCATGCGGCCTGCAGGACACCATGAGCAAGATAAGGGACGAGGTGTATGAGCACCTGTATCTGACACGTGCCATCACCGACTTCGATGCCACCAAGATCAGTTGGACCTTCCACGGAGCATCGGGCCACAAGACCGCTTACCTGCCCGAGCACCGCAAGTATGGCTTTACCGTGTTTGCCGAAAGGGATGCCTTCTGGCGCGAAGCCATAGGAAAAGCTCCCGCCGACATCACTCCCGCCGATGTGCAGAAGTGGGTGCTCGACAACCACCAGTACGCTGAGGAGGACAAGTTCACCACTGACGACAACTACACATCACCCGACAACCTGCTCAACCAGTGGATTACCTATCACATCCTGCCCTGCAAGATCACATCCGACAAGTTGGTGCTGCACAACAACGAGAAGGGTTACAACATACAGAATAAGAACCTCACCATCGCACAGGACGAGTTCTGGGCCACCATGGGCAAGCGTCGCCTGCTGAAGTTGTACGAGAGCAAGGAGAGCAACGGCGTATATATCAACCGCTTCCCCAAGCTTGACAACGGTCGCCGAGGCACTTACCACGAGCTTTACTGCGATGATGACAAGGTGGGTTGCCTCATTGACAACAAGTCAGACAGCGTGCTCAACTACAGCGTACTCAACGGTATCATCTACGGCATAGACGCTCCCCTGGCCTACACAGACAAGGTGCGCAACAACCTCCAGCGCCAGAGAATCCGCTTTGAGTCTATGACGATGTTCCCCGAATGCATGACCAACGACATTCGCAAGTGCCAGTCATCAGACTTCCGCCATCAGTTCATCCACATCCCACCCTCGAGCAAGTACAAGTACTTCGAGAACATGGAGCTCTCGGACGACACTTGGTTTGTGTATCTGAACGCCTACGGCTACGACTGGTGCAACCTGAATGCCGACGAGCTGAAGGCTGAGGGCCGCTACGAAGTGACTGTGAAGCTGCCTCCCGTGCCTCGTTCGGGTGTGTATGAACTGCGTTACAAGGTGCTGGCCAACGGTGACCGTGGTACCGCACAGTTCTATCTGGGCACCGACAAGAACAAGCTCGCCCCCACACGTATCCCCGTGGATCTGACCCTGCAGGACCCCAGCAAGACCCTGTTTGTGCTGGATACCGACGATGACGACTACAATGCCGAGGTAGATAAGCAGATGCGTAACAACGGTCTGATGAAGGGAGCCGAGGCCATCCAAAGTTCTCCGGGCACCGAGCGAACCGTCAAGGGCAATCTGCGCCATATCGTAGCACGCCAGTTCATCGATGCCAACAAGACCTACTGGCTGCGCATCAAGTCTGTACTCGACTCGGACCGCAAGGAGTTCTACATGGATTACCTGGAGTGGTGTTCGAAGGAAGTTTACGATAATCCTATAGAGCCAGAGGACATTTGGTAAACTGGCAGAACTCGGCCACGACACTTGACTGACGGCAAGAGTGCAGCAGTCGAGGCCGGCAACACAACAAGGGAGAGCCCCTGTCGCAGCAAACAATGCGGCAGGGGCTCTCTCGCATATTCAGGAAACACTCTGCCACGGCTGGAATGATGCAGCCCGGGCAACTACAAAATACAGCCCGGGCAACCACAGGAAGCAGTACGAGTGACCTTCCGATGCTGTACGGACAACTGCCAGGCACAGCCCAAACAGCCACTGAGCATAGCCCAAACAGCCATCCAATACAATCCACCCTACCCACCAAGAGCAGCCAACAAGCCAACAAGCACAGCCCACACAACCATCAAGCACAGCCCACAGGCCACCTGACAGCCTCTCAGGAAGAAAAAACACACCGCTATCCTTGGTTTTCTGACAAATTCTTCCGAAAATTGCAATCGCTTACGCCCCATAGGGCAGCGTACAGCCCACCACCAAACAACCATCTACATGGAAACAGGCATCTACCACTACTCCCTGTGTGTATCGCTTACGCTGATGTTGTTCTTCAGCTACAGATTCATCTTTGGCAAGCTGCCCGAGAAGGCCATCTACCATCCCTACCGCATCTCACGAGCCTTGATGGGAGCGGCCTTGCTCAATCTCTCGGCCAACTACTCCATACACCTTTTCCTCACACCGCGCCTGACCGACCCTGTGAGTGCCATCCTCATGAACCTGTGCACCTATTGGCTGGCCGTATGGCTGTTTGGCAGTGCACTGATGATGCTGCTTGACAGGCGGTATGTGACACGTAGGCGGTTTGTGCGACACATCCTCGCATGGCTGGCCAGCTGCCTGGCCGCCCATCTGCTGTGGACTCTCGCGCCCGACGGTCTGCCCCACCGCCTCTGCCCCATTCCGCTTGCCCTGGCCTTCCTGGTGTATGCGGTACGGATGTCACGCAGGGTGTTTGTCACCTTCCGCCGCGCAGCACGCATGCTCGACAACTATTGTTCCGACAACGCAGCCGCCTACATCCACTGGATGTCCGTCTTCACCTACTGGGCCATCATCTTTGGCGTGGGCCAGGGAGTGTTCACCTTCGTGCCCGACAGCTTTGTCTATCTATGGATTATCTCCGCCATTCCTTTCTACATATACCTCTATGTGTCCTATGAGAACTACCTGCTCTTCTACGAACAGGTGGAAGGGGCTTTCCGCGATGAGGAGTCGGCCTTCAGCAGCAGCCCTACAGACGGCGAGGACCAGGCAGAAGGCTGCGGAGCCGAAGCCCAGGAGAAGGCTCCGGGCAGGATGTCCGATGCGCAGGCAGAACTGCTGGAACAGCGCATCAAGGCATGGACGGAAAGCAAGGGATACACCAAGCTGGGGCTTACCATCGCCGATATGGCACGCGATACAGGCACCAACCGCACCTACATCTCGCAGTTTGTGAGCACACGTCACGGCACTTCGTTCCGCGAGTGGGTCAACAGTCTGCGCCTGGCCTATGCCAAGCAACTGATGACGGAGCATCCCGACATGCCCATCACCGAAGTGTCCAAGCGCGCGGGCTACCTGTCTCTGAGCTACTTCACACGCACCTTCAAGGAGAGCGAAGGCGTGACTCCAGGACGATGGACAAAGGCCAACTGAGCGGGAGAACAGGCTTCGCACCCACACCGCCACCAAGTGCGTGGCACATGCCAATGCAGATGCCGGCATGACCCACTGCGCCTCACAGCGGCACGAAGATACCTGTGCGGGGCAAGGGAATACCATGAAAGAAACGGAGAACTGCGGCAGCTCACCGTCCAACCCAAGGCTGGACGGTGGTAGAAGCCTGCTTCATCGGCAATTTAATACTGCTGGTATTACCGTCCAGCCTTGGGTTGGACGGTCAAGATATCGTATGGGTACAAACGGGATGCCCACTGGAAGCCCGTTTCCAGCCGACTTATAGGGAAAAGCAAGAAGCATGGGAGGTAGGGGACAAAGTACAAGAAAACCCCGTGGGAGCGCCTCAGGCCAGGCGGTACATGCCGCCAGGCAACATCTTCACAATACCCTTCATCTCCAGACCGAAGAGGATGCCCGAGAGGCGGCTTATGGGCAGGTCGGTGTGGAGAGACAGCTGGTTGAGGTGGCACTTGTCGCTGCCCTGCAGAGCCTGCGCCACCTGTTGCTCCTCAGGAGACAGTTCGGGGAAGAGTTCGGGCTGTATGCCACGTGCCAGTGCACTACGCCGCTCGGCCTCTGTCTCCCAGCCCATCATCTCCACCAAGTCCTGTGCCGAGGTGATGAGAGCGGCACGGTTGGCACGGATAAGGCTGTTGCAGCCCGCCGAGCAGCCGTCGGTCACGCGCCCCGGAAAGGCCATCACCTCGCGGTTGTAGTCGTTGGCCAGCCCTGCGGTGATGAGTGAACCGCCCTTGTTGGCACTCTCCACCACCACCGTCACGTCGCTGATGCCCGCCACGATGCGGTTACGCTGCACGAAGTTACGCTTGTCGGCATTCGTCCCTGCCATAAACTCCGTGAGGAGTCCGCCCTGTGCCAGCATCCTCACAGCCGTATCGCGGTGCATGCGCGGGTATATCTGGTCCAGTCCGTGGGCCAGTACAGCCACCGTGGGATTACCCTCATCGAGCGCTGCACGGTGGGTGTGTATATCCACTCCATAGGCCAACCCGCTCACCACAAGGGCATCGGGGCAGAGCGCATGCAGGTCGTGCATGAGGCCGGAGCAGAGGTCCTTGCCATACTCGGTGATATGACGTGTGCCCACCACCGCCACCACATGCCGTGCATTCAGGTTTGCCTGGCCCTTGTAATAGAGTATGACGGGCGCATCGGCACACTCCCTCATGCGCTGCGGGTAGTTGTCATCGTCGATTCCCAGGCATTGGATGCCGTTGTGAGCGGCCCATTCCAGCTCCTGCTCGGCACGTGCCATGTGGATGTCCATGGCTGCCAGGGCATCGAGAGCGGGCTTCCTGGCCGATGTAAGCACATCGCCCAGCTCATGCCTGTGCTCATAGATGGCCGTGGCAGAGCCCATTGCCTCCACCAGGGAGCGTACATTGGCCAGGCTCATACGCGGTACACGCGTGAGGGCCATCAGGCAGAGTGTCTCCCGGGAACTCATTGCGGGTCGTAATAAGGCTGCAACTTCTCGCCCAGCTCGGGGCATTCGCTCAGCTTGCCATGCACCAGACACACGGTATCCACCTGCCCGCGCACCACCAGTTTGTGGTCTGGCAGGCGGAAGATATCCTGCATGAAGATGTAGCGCAGTCCCTCCTTGCGCACACGCAGCTTGCTCACAAACTCGTCGCGGCTGCGCAGAGGGGTCTTGAAGGCTATCTGTATGCGTGCCACCACGGGGGTGATGCCCGCCTGGTACATATCTGCGAAACTGATGCCGGCAGCGAGCAGGAACTCGTGCCGCGTGTGTTCCATGTAATGCTGGTAGTTTGCGTTGTTCACTATACCCTCGAGGTCGCACTCATAGTCGCGCACCTTGAAGGGCAGTTCAAAGGCATATCCTGTATCTTTCATCCTAATGGGTCTGTAGTGTCAGTAGTTTTCGTTGTCCCGTCCTGCTTGCCTCCGCGTGCCACCGACGAGCGCAGATAGGCATAGCCGAACTGGCAGCGCAGGCAGTCGAGGCGGTCGCAATACATCTTTTTGAGCTGTATGAGCGCCTGGCTGTCGGCAGCCGATGCCACTCTGAGCCCGCATTCTTTCCACACGCGCAGTATCCGGTTGTTCTCGGCAGGCAGCTCCTCCAGCATGTCTGTTGCCCTGTCGGTCCATTTCTCCTCGCCTCGGCTGCTCCCGTAGGCATAGAGCAGGGGCGCAACAGTATTGATGAGTATGAGCCGGGTGGCCGATGCCGAGAGCCCCGCAGCACCCAGGCGCTCGTGCAGCTCCTGCACGCTGTGCACATTGAGCAAGGCATCCATCTGTGCCTGACCACTGTGGTAGAGGCGGGCTATCTGCCTGATGCGCACGTGGGGGAAGTTCTGGGGACGGGTACGAAGGTACTTCCAGTCGGCATACTGCAGGGTGGGGGTGAGCGAGAACTTGTTTGCCAGGAAGTCGAACTCCTGCTGGGTGCGCATGGCCAGGTCGCTCTCCTCGGGCGCAAAGGCATGTCCGATGAGTCCCGCCATACCCAGGAAGAGCGCTTCCACCTGGAAGAGGTGGTCGCGGTGCTTGCCTGCCGCCTGCAGGGAGATGCCCTTGGCCCATCGCTCAAACACGTCGCCATTGAGCCCGAAGCCGAAATTGCGGCACAGGGTGACAAAGCACGCACGCTCCCAGTCGCCGCCGAATGCATCCACGCGGGCCATTACCTGACCGGCACGTTGCTGCATACGCTCGGCCAGCAGGCGGTCCATCCAGCCGTGCACCCGCAGTGGGGACATCGAGGCAAGTATGTGATGGCAGCGGGGAAACTCGTCGGTGTGCAGGAGTGTCTGGTAATCGGCGGCCAGCGCAGCAGGCACCTGCAGGCACACCTGCGGTATGGAGCGCTGCTGTGAGGTGGTCACCTCGCAGTCGGCATCCTGTGTGACGTGCAGCACGACGCCGTCATAGGCGGCATCGGAGTCGTGTCCGTGACGATACCAATCCGACGAGCGCAGGTGAATCTCCACGTTGCCCGCCCACAGCATGCCGTCTATCAGCACCTTGGCATTGAAGAAGTCGGGCCCGCGGTCGCTGTTGTGCGTACCCGGGTCTATCACTTCCACCCGCCTTCCGTCCGTGGTGCTCAGGTCGCCCAGGGGCAGTATGCGGTGCTTCCATACGTAGTGCAACAATTTCTCCATACTTGCAAAGTTATACTAAAAGTACGTATCAACGGCCCTCGGAGGGCAGTTTTTAGGGATAGGGCTTCGCTATCTTGCCGAAATGCACTACTTTTGCACAAAGAACATAGACTGCAAGAATGAAGATAGCACTGATAGGATACGGCAAGATGGGCCGTATGATAGAGGAGATAGCCGTGGCTCGCGGCCACGAGATAGTGAGCATCATCGATGTGGACAACCGCGATGACTTCGACAGCGAAGCCTTCTGCTCGGCCGATGTGGCCATAGAGTTCACCGCCCCGCAGGCGGCTTATGACAACTACATGCGCGCCTTTGCCCACCACGTAAAGGTGGTGAGCGGCAGCACGGGATGGATTCCGCAGCACGGCGAAGAGGTGAAGCGCATGTGTGAGAAGGAGGGACAGACACTCTTCTGGAGCAGCAACTTCAGTCTGGGAGTCACCATCTTCAGGGCAGTGAACCGCTATCTGGCACGCATCATGAACCAGTTTGACGACTACACGCCCAGCATGGAGGAGGTGCACCACGTGCATAAGCTCGACCACCCAAGCGGCACCGCCATCACACTGGCCGAGGAGCTGGCAGCCGAGGTGGAGCGTGTGTCGGGCTGGCAACTGGGCATGCTCACCAACCCCGACGGCTCACAGGAGGGCACCGAGGAGGTTGCACCGGGCAAGATACGCATCGACAGCATACGACGCGGCGAGGTGCCAGGCATACACAGCATCACTTGGGACAGCCCCGCAGACAGCATCACCATCACCCACGATGCACATAACCGACGCGGATTTGCGCTCGGAGCCGTACTGGCAGCCGAATACACAGCCCGCCACAACGGACTGCTCACCATGAGCGACCTGTTCAAATTCTAAAAGACAAGCCCGACATGAAACTGAAGAAACGCAAAGCGACCCCAATGGATTGGGGCAAGACCATAGTAGTCACCGCACTCTACCTGTGCTTCCTGGGCTGGGTGGATGCCTGGTGGGGCCTTATCGTGGTGCCGTTCATCATCGATGCCTACATCACCCGATGGATTCCCTGGACCTGGTGGAAGGAGCTGAAGAACCCCACGGCACGACTTATCATGAGCTGGATAGATGCCATCGTATTTGCCTTGGTAGCCGTTTACTTCTTCAACATATACTTCTTCCAGAACTACAACATCCCCAGTTCCTCGCTGGAGAAGAGCCTTCTGGTGGGCGACTATCTGGTGGTCAACAAGATGGCCTACGGCCCGCGCGTACCACAGACACCGCTTCACTTGCCCCTGGTACAGCACACCTTGCCCAAATACTACGGGCTGGGAGGCTGCAAGAGCTACATCGAGTGGCCCCAGTGGAAGTACAAGCGTGTGAGCCCGAAGCCCGTTGGACTGAACGACATAGTGGTGTTCAACTACCCCGCCGGCGATACCATCGTGACCGAGATGCCTTATCAGACAGAGTACTATTCGCTCTGCTACGGCATAGGCACCCAGATATGGGAGCAGGATCACGGCACTCTGCCTCAGGTGGAATCCTTCTCACCCATGGAGCAGAGGAAGTTCTACGGCAAGATATACAACCTTGGCAAGCAGTACGTAGCCATGGACCAGCGCGATTTCGGACGCATAGACACGCGCCCGGTTGACCGTAGGGAGAACTACGTAAAGCGCTGCGTGGGCCTGCCAGGACAGACGCTCCAGATAAAGAACCGCGTCATGTACCTCGACGGGAAGGTGAATCCCGATGCCGAAAACGTGCAGTACAACTACAACGTGTCGCTTGTGGGCGAGTCGATACCAGCCACACTGGTGGAACAGGCAGGCATCAGTCAGGACGACCTGCGCGATTTCTACCAGTCGGGAATACTCCCCCTCACCAAGGCTGCCAAGGCAACCCTGGAGAAGCGCAAGGATGTGGTGGCCAGCATAAGCATCATAAAGAACCGCGAGACCGGCTCGCTCTACCCGCAGAACGCCTATACGGGATGGACCTGTGACAACTACGGCCCCATCTGGATACCCAAGAAGGGGGCCACGCTGCACCTCACACTGGAGAACCTGCCCATCTACGAGCGCCCCATCAGAGCCTATGAGGGCAACGACCTGCAGGTTACACCCGACGGCAAGATACTCATCAACGGCAAGGAGACCACGCAATACACCTTCCAGATGGACTATTACTGGATGCAGGGAGACAACCGTCACAACTCGGCAGACAGCCGTTACTGGGGCTTCGTACCCGAAGACCACGTGGTGGGCAAGCCCGTGCTGGTGTGGTTCAGCACCGATAAGGACTACCCCCTGACCAGCCTGAAGCACATCCGCTGGAACCGTCTGTTCCGCCTCGTAAGCAACATAAAGTAGCCACGCACCGCACTCTGCAGAGTGCAGCAACGGCTCTTGACCCAAAAGGCATCTGCCCTGGGCAAACCGCTGAAGCAAGCTCATACTTCTTCTGGAAAGCTCTGGACAACAGGCGGGACGGCTTTGGGCTAAAGAGGTAATCGCTTTGGGCTAAAGGCGGAACGGCTTTATATATATGGTATAAGACTACTGGAGACGGGGAGGAAGCTCCCTTGGAACGAACAAGAAACGCATAAAGGAAAGAAAGGAAACGCGCTTGAAACAACGTATCGGCATACTGCTCGCCTTTGTCTTCGCCATATCGGTGGCGGTGGCACTACGCTGCGTGGTGTTTGGCATCTACTCCATTCCCCATGACACACAGCGTCCCATGCTGATGGCAGGCGACCGCGTGCTGGTGAGCAAGTGGGCCTACGGCATGAGGCTACCCTGGTGGAAGGAGGGCGAGAGAAAGCACGCCAAGAGTCCGCAGCAGGGTGACTGGGTGGGTTTCAGCGTGCACATGCCCAATGCCAACACACATCAGAACGGCATAGGATGCCTGATGGCATGCCCGGGCGATACGGTGTGGACAGGACCGCAGTTCCGTGTGAGCCCCGTGAGAGACTACTCCCGCGGCTGCATCTGGCCGCTGGTGGTACCCAAGAAGGGCGAAACCATGGAGCTTGCACCCTGGAACATCAGCCTGTATGCACGCACCATCAACCTATACGAAGGTGTATGCGTGGATGTGAAAGCCGACCGACTGATGTGGAACAAGAGGTCGTACCGCCGTTTCCGCTTCCGTAAGAACTATTATTGGGTGTATTCGGGCAACCCTGCCAACCTGCAGGACAGCCGCACCATGGGCTTCTTGCCCGAGGAGGCCATCACAGGCCAAGCCACCACCCTGCTATATTCGCTGGACAGCGAAAAGCCCTGGTACAGCCGTATGAGGACCGACCGCACGTTCAGTCCACTGGGAGGGAAGCCATGAGCACACTGCTGCTGCCCTGCTGCTATCTGGCTCCCGCCTCGCACTACAGCGCCCTGCTGCACGCCGGAGAGGCTCTGACAGAGGTGTGCGACCACTATAGGAGGCAAACCCTGCGCAACCGCTGTCTCATCGACAGTCCGCAGGGACCGCTCGCGCTGAGCATTCCCATCGTGAAGCCCAGCGGCCATGCCGCCACCAAGGACATACGCATCAGCGACCACGGAAACTGGCGCCACCAGCACTGGAACGCGCTGATGAGCAGCTACGGGCAGTCTCCCTTCTTTGAGTATTACGCTGACGACTTCGCTCCATTCTATGAGCAGAAGTGGGAGTACCTGGCCGACTACAACCTGGCACTGCAGTCGCTCCTGTGCCGCTTGCTCGACATAGATGCCCGATGCAGCCGTACGGAGACCTTCATGGGCGACCCCTTTGCCCAAGACTTCCCGCAGATAAAGACCACCTACTGGCAGGTGTTCGGGCACCAGGGCGGCTTCCGTCCCGGCCTGAGCATCGTTGACCTGCTCTTCAATATGGGTCCGGAGGGGCTCCTGCTCCTATGACCCTGCACCAGTTGCCTGCCGAATGCAGGCACATACCCGACCCCGAGCGCTTCACATACCCGTTCTGCTACACGCCGCACCCGCTTTGCCTGGCTGCGGCACAGCAGTTGCGCACCTATCTGGAGGGGCAAGACCGATGGGCCGAAGAACTCTCGGCGGGCAAGATGATGGGCGTGCTGGTGGTCAGGCACCAGGGCGAGCGGGGGTTCCTGGCAGCCTTCTCGGGCACACTGGGCGGGCAGACCAGGCAGGAATACTTCGTTCCGCCCGTTTTCGACCTCATGTCGCCCGGCAATCACTTCCAGCTGGAACAGGACCACATCACGGCCATGAACGCCCGTCTGACAGCCCTGCAAGGGGAAAAGAAGGGCATGCGCCGCCGCTTGCAGTTGGATGACCTGCTCAGGCAAAGGGACTGCGAACTACAAGCCATGCGCACCGAGGCCGAACAGGCAAAGAGCCGCAGGCAGGCACTCAGGCAGATGCTCCCACCCGAGGAGCTGGCAGCCAAGGAAGCCGAAATGGTGCGCGAGAGCCAGTTCCAGAAGGCTGAACTGCGTCGCGCAACCAAGCGATGGAACCAGCTCATAGAGGAGGCCGAAGCACCCCTGCGTACTATAATAGAGGAAGAGAAAGCACTCGCCGCCGAGCGCAAGAGGCGCAGCGAGGCACTCCAGCACTGGCTCTTTGACCAATACAACCTGTTCAATGCCCAGGGCGAGAGGCGTACGGTGAGCCAGATATTCGGTTCGGCCATTCCGCCATCGGGCACAGGTGACTGCTGCGGCCCCAAACTGTTGCAGGCCGCATACGCCTGGGGGATGACGCCCATCTGCATGGGAGAATTCTGGATAGGGCGCTCTCCGGCCGACGAAGTGCGCCTCGACGGGCACTTCTACCCCGCCTGCCACAGCCGCTGCCTGCCTGTGCTGACCCACATGACGCGCGGACTGGCATTGGACAGCAACCCTCTGAAAGAGGCTTACCAGAGTGTGCTCGACAGGTTCAGCATCCAATATGCCGACGAGAGCATCGTGGTGGTGCGCAAGCCCGAGGGTATGCTATCGGTGCCAGGCAAGGACGGGCTGCCCAGCGTACTGGATCTCCTGCGACAGCAGTTCCCTCTGGCCGCCGGCCCACTGCTGGTACACAGGCTGGACATGGACACAAGCGGACTGCTGGTGGCGGCTCTCAGCGAGGAGGCTCACCGCCATCTGCAGCGGCAGTTCCTCATGCGTGAGGTGGAGAAGACGTATGTGGCGATACTCGAAAAGCCTTTGCCCGTGGGACAGAGCGGAGAGATAAGCCTGCCGCTGCGCCCCGACATCGAGGACCGACCGCGCCAGATGGTGGACTACGAGCACGGCAAGAGTGCGCTCACACGATACCGCGTGACAGACTGCAGCAACGGGCATGCACGCATAGAACTGCATCCGCTGAGCGGCAGAACGCACCAGCTGCGGGTACACTGCGCCCATCCCCTGGGCCTGGACAACCCCATCGTGGGCGACCGACTGTACGGACACACCGCCCGGAGACTCATGCTCCATGCCCAGGAGCTTACCTTCACCCACCCCACAAGCGGAGAGCGGATGCACTTCAGCTGGGAGGAATTCTGAGGGAAACGCCCCACACCGCACAGCAGAAGGCAGACTTATCAACACAGGAACAAGGATATATAAAACAAGGAATGATATGGACATCAAGAAAGAGAAGAGTAAGATCCAGCTGGATGTGCACACCCACACGGTAATGAGCGGGCATGCCTTCAGCACCGTACAGGAGATGGTGCACGAAGCTGCCGCACAGGGACTGAAGATACTGGGCATCACGGAGCACGGGCCAAACATCCCCGGCACCTGTGATCCCATATACTTCCGCAACCTGCACGTGGTTCCGCGCCAGATGTATGGCGTGCGGCTGCTGCTGGGCGCCGAGCTGAACATACTGGACACAAAGGGCACGCTGGACCTCGACGAGCAGTATTACCGCATGATGGACCTGCGTATAGCAGGCATACACAGCCTCTGCTGGAAGGGAGGCACGCGCGAGGAGAACACCGAGGGAGTGCTTGCGGCCATACGGAATCCCTGGACGCATATCATCAGCCACCCCGGTGACGGGGCAGCCGAACTGGACTTCAAGCCCTTGGTGATGGCAGCGGCCGAGTCGCACACGTTGCTTGAGATCAACAACACAAGCTTCCGCCCGGCGCGTGGCTTGGTGAAGGCACACGACAACAACCTGGCTATCCTGCGCCTCTGTCGCGAGCAGGGAGTGCCTGTCATACTGGGAAGTGATGCGCACATATCCTTTGCGGTGGCCGACTATGGCTACCTCTACCCTCTACTCGAGGAGACGAACTTCCCCGACGAACTCATTATGAACTACGACACGGAGCGCTTCCTCAGTTACCTCAACATACCCGCAGGTAATTAAGAATGCTGAACGGGGTAATTAAGAATGTTGAATTTTGAATTAAGAATTGGGCTGGCGCGGAGGAGGCTTCACGCTTATTCTCGATTAAGAGTATAGTATTTTGAATTAAGAATTGGGGCTGGGCATTGGGCGCAGCCCTTTTCTTTTGGGGAAAAACGCATTTTCTTTTGCCCGAAAAGCTCCTTCCCTTCATACAAGGACAGCTCTGGTTTTGCTCAAAGACTGCCCTGCAGTTTGCCTTCGGCAGCGCTCTCTGGCAACCGGTGCCATTGTGGGACGTGAAATGCAGTGCGCTGCATGTGCCTGCGCAGCACGCTGCGATGAAGGATGCAGCGCGCTGCACCGGGCATCGCACCGCACTGCATCCTGCGCCCCACTTTCCTGCCTGTCCCAGAGGAGGCCGCCATATACAAAGAAGCTGCGCGATGACACACACTGCGCAGCTTCTTCTCCATACCCAAGGGACTGCCCTGGGAAGCCTCATTCACTTCTTTTCGGTCATCACTCCTTCGATGACCACCTCGTCGGTAAACAGGTTGCCGGGGATGACGAGCGAGCCATCGGGCAGGAAGTCCTTCTGCTCAAAGGTGGTTTGCTTCGTTCTGCCAGGACCATGATGCACGATTATGGCGGTGCACACGAAGCCCTGTTCGCCCACGCCCTTCACCTTGAGCGGTGTGCCGGACTTGTGTCGGAAGCCTGCGTTGAAAGGCGTGCCGTCGGCCAGGAGCACCTCGCCATTGCGCTGTGAGTTGGTCACGAGCACCGTGCCGTCGCCCTTGGGCGTACCGGTCTGCTGGGCTGTGGCCTGCTGGGGAGCAGCCTCACCCAGGTGGATATTGTCGATGTAGGCCACAAAGGGCTCCGTCAGGCGGTGGGGTGATTCGCAGTCGAAGACGATGACCACCGAGTGAGCCTTGATGCCGCCGGCACCCTTCATGGGGAACACCACATCGGTCCACTGGCCTGGGGTGGCGGTATTGAGGGCCAGACGGGTGGACTGTGCCACCTCCAGGCTCTGGTGTGCCCAAGCCTCGTCGGTACGCTTGCCCAGTACCACCAACAGGCATCGGCCAGCCACGGGCTTATGTATGCTCACGTGCAGATACTGCTCTGCGGGAGTGAGTTCGAACTGCATCTCGGGGGGCAGCACCACCCTGGCACCGTACGTATTGCTGCCATAGAGGGAGCGCTGACAGCCCAGGACATGGGCCGAAGGGTTGGTGTCATCGCGGAAGGGGTTGGCCACCACCTGGCAGTTACCCTGCAGGCGTCCGGTGCGGAAGGGCGACTCGTCCCATGTGTCCCACACCCCCACCTGCGGCAGAGTGCTCTCCTCGAAGGTTATCATCTGTGCCTGTGAAGCCGTGCAGCCGGCCATGGCCAGCAACAAGGCGCATATATTCTGTTTTCTCATCATCATGTCTGTTTAGAAAATGCCTATTCGCTCAAGGGTGGGACAGGCGCGGCTGTCCAAGATGGTCACACGAAGGAAGCGCACGTTATCTACTCCCTGCCAGCCCTCAGTGCTGCCGCTCAGGGGTACGATGCGCTTGTAGCCTATGGTGGTGCAGATGTTCTCGGCATGGGGCTGCCAGCTGATGCCGTCGGCCGAAGTCTCTATGCGGAACTTCCTGACGCGCTGCCCCAGGGCGATGTGCTCCTGCAGGAGTACGGCATGAACGTTCTGCGGAGTCTTCCACGAGAAGGTGAGGGTGGGCTGCTCACAGTCGTCGTCGGTGGCCCAATATGTGGTGGTCTTGCCATCCACAAGCCTCTTGGCCTTGAAATCACGGCGCTTGCCCGCCTGGCGCACGTGGCTGGCCTCTATGCGGCAGCCCTTCAGGGCGAGGTCGGCTCCTGCGCCCAACCGCTCACGCAGCAGACTGCCCATGCCGCGCAATGCCTCTGCACTGTGCTCGGGCACCAGTCCGTCCTTGGCAGGGGGGACATTGAGGATGAGCGTGGCATTGCGCCCCACGGTCTCGAGATACATTCTGAAGAGGCGCTCGGGGCTGAGTGCCTCTTCGCCGTCATGGTAGAACCACCCACGGTTGGTGGCCTTGGCATCACTCTCGCCAGGCAGCCAGAGCCATCCGCCCTCGGCGCCTTCCTCGGCCCGGGGCTGGTCTTTGCCGTCGAGGCGATTGTCGGTGGCCCAGTTGGAGATGCCCGCATATCCGCTCTCGTTACCTATCCATCGGGCCTCGCCACCCACGCCCCACATCACGCAGTGGGGCAATAGGGCATGCACCGTATCGCGCAGATTGGGCACATCATAATAGGTGGCCCTATCTACCTTGACCGTTCCGCGACGTCCGCCATAGTAGCCGTCACCGCCGTTGGCACCGTCGAACCACATCTCAAACTGGTCACTGCCATAGGACGCACACTCGAGGCACTGGCGCAGGAACACGTCGGTCACATACCGGGGAGTGCCGTAGAGGGCACTATTGCGGTCCCATGGACTGATGTAGAAACCGTATTTCATGCCCAGTCGCTGCGCGGCCTTGGCGAAATCGCGGGGGATATTGGTGGCCTTGGCATTGGGGTTGGTGCACGTGGCCACGTTGTGTGTGGTGGTCTGCGTAGGCCACAGGCAGAAGCCGTCATGGTGCTTGACCACGGCTATGCCACCGCGCATGCCGGCATCGCGCGCCACCCTGAGCCACTGCTCGGGGTTGGGCACGGCAGTGGGGGCAAAGAGGTTCTCGTCCTCGTCGCCCAAGCCCCACTCGCGGCCGGTGTAGGTGTTCATGCCATAATGGAAGAAGGCGTAAAACTCTGTCTGGTTCCATGCCAACTGCGCCGCAGTGGGCAGGGGATGCACAGGACGCGGCTCGTTCTGCGGATTGGGAACGTGCTCGCTGACCGTAGCAAGCTGGGCCATGAGCGCCAGAGGCAGGCTCCATGCCAGCAGGGAGGTAAAGATGTTTCTTTTCACAGCGTAATCATTTATATGGTGACAAATATAAGCAAAGTTTTCGGGATTCCTTGCACAGATGGACGAAAGGCAATAGTTTTGCATGAAAATTACCGTATAATGAGACAGGAAAAGCAAGAAACAGAGGAACAAAACTTCTTTACCCACACGCTGGACTGCGGTTTGCGCATCATCTGTGCGCAGAGCCCCACCCAGGTGGTATATGCCGGACTGGCCGTAGATGCGGGCACCCGGGACGAGAGCGACGGCGAGAGCGGGATGGCGCACTTCACCGAACACATGAGTTTCAAGGGCACCCCACGCCTGTCAGCCAGGCAGGTGTCGGCCAGGATGGAGAGTGTGGGAGGCGACCTGAACGCCTACACAGGCAAGGAGGAGACGTTCTTCTACACCACCTTCCTGCGTCAGCATCTCGACAGAGCCGTGCGCCTGCTCACCGACATGGTGCTGCACAGCACCTTCCCACAGGACGAGATGGTGAAGGAAGCCGAGGTGGTGATAGAGGAGATACAGTGTTACGACGACCAGCCAGCGGAGCTCATCTATGATGACTTCGAGTCGGTCATCTTCGGGGAGCATCCTCTGGGACGCTCCATACTGGGCCGGGCCGATCGGCTGCGCCAGCTGACCTCGGCCGACATGCACGCTTTCCACAGCCGCATGTACCGCCCCGAGCGCATGGTGCTCTTCGTGATGGGACAAATAGACCCGCATGAGGTGGTGCGCCTGGCCGAGAGGGAGATGCTGCGCTACGGCATCGAGAAGCCGTCGGCACAGCCCATCCCGCGCCTGGCACCCAGCTTCTGCATACCGCCCAGCCAGCCCATAATACACAGGGAAAAGGGCACCCACCAGGCTCACGTGCTGATGGGCGCACCCGCCTACCCTGCCACCGACCCCCGATATATGCACCTGTTCATGCTGAACAACCTGCTGGGCGGCCCCTGCATGAGCAGCCGCCTGAACATAGCACTGCGCGAAAGGTACGGACTGGTGTATGCTGTGGAGAGCACCACAATGTGCCACTCCGACTCGGGCCACTGGTGTCTGTACTTCGGTTGCAGCCCCCACGACGTGAAGCGCTGCCTCAAGCTGGTGAACAAGGAACTGCTTCGCCTGACCGACGCACCGCTCTCCAAGCGCTCGCTGGATGCACTCAAGCAGCAGATGAAGGGCCAACTGGCCGTGGCAGGAGACAGCTTCGAGAATGCTGCCATAGGCATGGCCAAGCGCTTCCTGCACTATGGCACCACCCGCACACTGAAGCAGATATTCGAGAGGATGGACTCCATCACGCCCGAGGACCTGCATCACACAGCACAGGAAATATTCTTGCCCGAGCGCATGCAGACGCTTATATACACGTGAGAAATCCCCACTTTTGGGTATTTTAGCGCAATGAAAGGACTCGGGAAGCACATTCAAAGTAGGTTATTCGTACCTTTGCAACCGCAATAGAATACATAAGATTATGACACTAAACGAACTGGCAGCAGGACAGCAGGCAGTCATCACCACCGTAGGAGGGCAGGGAGGCACACGCCAGCACTTCCTGGACATGGGCATGATACCCGGCGCGGCACTGCGCATACAGAAGTTCGCTCCCATGGGCGACCCCATGGAGGTGCGCATACACAACTATGAGCTGGTGCTCACACGGGCCGACGCGGCACAGATAGGGGTCACGCTGGAAGGAGTGGAGGCCGCTCTGGAACATGAGGCCAACCAGCACACCATGCCCGAGGAGGACTGTAAGGTGTGCTACAAGAACGAGCACCCGGGACTAGGCGAGGAGGGACGTTACCATGAGGAGGACACCGACCACCCCGCCACTACCGACTCCACCGAGCAGGAAAGGCCGCTGTCATTTGCCCTGGCAGGCAACCAGAACTGCGGCAAGACCACACTCTTCAACCAGCTCACAGGCGCCAACCAGCACGTGGGAAACTTCCCCGGAGTGACCATCGACCGCAAGGAGGGAACCATCAAGGGCCATCCGCGTGCCACCGTGACCGACCTCCCGGGCATCTACAGCCTGAGCCCCTACACCAGCGAGGAGATTGTGAGCCGCGAGTTCATACTGCGCAACCATCCCGACGGCATCATCAACATCGTGGACGGCTCCTGTATAGAGCGCAGCCTATACCTGACCATGCAGCTCATGGAGCTGGACATACCCATGGTGCTCGCCCTTAACATGATGGACGAAGTGGAGGGCAACGGCGGTTCGTTCCGCATCAATGAGATGGAGCGCATGCTTGGCATACCCGTCATACCCATAAGCGCCATGAAGAACGAGGGCGTAGATGAGCTGGTGCAGCATGCCATACACGTGGCCAAATACCGCGAGAAGCCGCTGCGCAAGGACTTCTGCAGCCCCTCGGAGCACGGTGGAGCCGTACACCGCTGCCTGCATGCCATCATGCACCTGACGGAGGACCACGCACAGAGGGCGGGCATCCCGGTGCGCTTTGCTGCGGGCAAACTGATGGAGGGAGACCCTAGGGTGATACAGGCACTGGCGCTCACCGACAACGAGCAGCAGACTGTGGAGCACATCCTATGCCAGATGGAAGAGGAGCGCGGACTGGACCGCTGTGCAGCCATAGCGGACATGCGATACTCCTACATCCAGCGTCTGTGCAGCCGCACAGTGGTATATCCCACAGAGAGCAAGGAACACCTGCGCAGCATGAAGCTGGACAGGATACTCACCGGACGCTGGACAGCCATACCATCCTTCCTCGTTATCATGGGGCTGGTATTCTGGCTCACTTTCTTCTCGCTGGGCGCTTGGCTGCAAGGCGCATTCGAGAGTGCCATCGACTGGATCACCGTCCTCACCGACAAGGCACTCACTGCATGGAACATAGCACCCGTGGTGCACAGTCTCATCATCGACGGTGTATATAGCGGCGTAGGCACTGTGCTCTCGTTTCTGCCACTCATCATCGTGCTCTTCTTCTTCCTGAGCATGCTCGAGGACACGGGCTACATGGCCCGCATAGCCTTTGTGATGGACCGCCCCATGCGGCGCCTGGGACTCTCGGGCCGCAGTATCGTGCCCCTGCTCATAGGCTTCGGCTGCTCGGTGCCCAGCGTGATGAGCAGCCGCACACTGCCCAGCGAGCGAGACCGCAGGCTCACCATCCTGCTCACGCCCTTCATGTCGTGCACCGCCAAGATACCCATCTACGGCTTCTTCGCGCTGGCCTTCTTCCCCCAGCACATGGGTGCGGTGACAGCCAGTCTGTACCTGCTGGGCGTGCTCACGGGCATCCTCTCGGCATTCCTCTTCCGTCGCCTGCTCTTCAGAGGCGAGGCGGTCCCCTTCGTGATGGAACTGCCCAACTACCGTCTGCCCATTGCGGCCAACGTGTGGCAGCTGCTCTGGGAGAAGGCTAAGGACTTCCTCGAGCGTGCCTTCACCGTCATCTTCCTGGCCGCACTGGTGATATGGTTTCTGCGCACCTTCGACTTCCACCTCAACATGGTCACTGCCGACACCCAGAACACCAGTATCCTGGCACAGGTGTCGGGCATCGTGGCCCCCATCTTCACGCCCTTGGGCTTCGGCGACTGGCGCGTGGTGAGCGCCCTGGTGAGCGGTCTGCTGGCCAAGGAGGTGGTGGTGGTGAGCCTCGAGGGACTGCTCTCGGGCACCGCGCTCACCTCTCTCTTCTCGGCCGGAACGGCCTATGCGCTGCTGGTTTTCTGCCTGCTCTACACGCCCTGCATGGCTGCCATGTCAACCATACGCCGTGAACTGGGTACGCGCTGGATGCTCTTCGTGATGGGCTTCCAGTGTGTGGTGGCCTGGGTAGTGGCATTCATCATTACACTCATCCTATGAACCTGCAGAGCATCATCCTGCTGGCCATCGTGCTGGCACTGGCTGCATGGGTGCTCAGAGTGCACCTGAAGAAGGGCCGCAAGCACGGTTGCTGCGGTTCGTGCGACAGTTGCCAAGGCTGTCCGTCGGGGCACGCCCATTGCCCCAAGCCGCACAAGAAGCGCAGATAAGGGCAAGGGGGGAGCCATCGCACTGCATCCCCCACGCTGTTTTCAACACACAGCCTTGCTCCACCCTTTACGCTGCGGAACCTTCCCCATGACTATACCCCCAAAAACGCACTGCGGTGCATATGACTACGCAGCGCACTACGATGGCCGATGCAGCGCGCTGCGATGGCAACCGCAGTGCGCTGCGTTTTTCGTCCTACTACAGAGCAAGACGACAGGGATGGCAGCAGGCCATCCATTCTACCGCTTTCCAAGCAAAAGGGGACGGGGCTGACAGGAACCGCCAACCGGCATGAAAGAGTGGGTGCAAAACGTGCATTTCCACCATGGGAAAGGTGTCTGCACTGCGCGGGAGCAGTATAGAGAATGAACAGAAGCGCGGAGAATACCCGGCAGGAAAGCCCCCCTATGGCTATGGAAGCGCAAAAAGTGATGAGCGAAAGCAGGTAGAAAGGTTTCCACGAGCGCAACAGGAGAATCCTTGAAGCCCGCAATACCATCGGTCAGAATACAAGAAGAGAGCCGTGTGAACAGCACCTCAAAAGGGCGCCACACGGCTCTCTTCATGTTTTTACAATCTCAGCAGCCTTATTTCTCCAGCCTTTACCTTGCCCGCGAGAGGGCGAAAAACCCCTCAGAAGGGCAGGAAACAGGAAAAACGAGGCTTCTGAGGCTCTATTGTCAATCAGCCAGCTTTGCCTTGATGAACTCGCGGTTGAGGCGGGCAATATTGGAGATGCTCTCGCACTTGGGGCATACAGCCTCACAGGCACGGGTGTTGGTGCAGTTACCAAAGCCCAGCTCGTCCATCTTGGCCACCATTGCCTTGGCACGTCTTGCAGCCTCCACCTGGCCCTGGGGCAGGAGAGCAAACTGGCTCACCTTGGCTGACACAAACAGCATAGCAGAGCCGTTCTTACAAGCAGCCACGCAGGCGCCACAGCCGATGCAGCTTGCACAGTCCATTGCCTCGTCGGCAGCATCCTTGGAGATGAGGATGGCGTTGGCATCCTGAGCCTGTCCGGTGCGGATAGAAGTGTAGCCGCCGGCCTGCATGATCTTGTCGAATGCATCGCGGTCAACCATGCAATCCTTGATTACAGGGAAGCCGGCACTGCGCCAGGGCTCCACTGTGATGACGTCGCCATCCTTGAAGCGGCGCATGTAGAGCTGGCATGTGGTGGCGCCACGCTCGGTCTTGCCATGGGGCGTGCCGTTGATGTAGAGTGAGCACATACCGCAGATACCCTCGCGGCAGTCGTGATCGAACACAAAGGGTTCCTTCCCCTCGTTGATGAGCTCCTCGTTGAGGATGTCGAGCATCTCCAGGAAAGAGGTGTCATCAGGGATGTCCTTCATCTGATGAGTATCGAAGTGACCCTTGTCCTTAGGGCCGTTCTGCTTCCAATACTTAACGGTAAATGATATATTCTTTGCCATTTCTGTAACGGTTTTATGGTGTTGAGGTCTGTAGGGCTTAGAGCTGCCGGCATGGGCGCTTGCTGATGTGGAACAAGACATTCCGCCTGCCATCGCCATTCGTACCTGGCTCCTTCACGACATCAATCTGCCCGACGGGAGCCTGCCAGCCCAGAGGCTTCATCTTCCTGCCGCACTCGCGGGGGGAACCCGGCAAGCTGCGTGAAGGGGATGTGTGGCTCCAGTGTAGCAGCAGAGCTCTACCCTTTCAACCTCATAACCTGATGTTTAATTCTTATAGTTACGCTGCTGAACCTTGATAATCTCGTAGTGGAGAGGCTCCTTGATGAGTTCGGGTGCCTTCTCGTCCTGGCCCTGGTACTCCCAGCAGCCCACGTAGAAGAAGTTCTCATCGTCACGTTTTGCCTCACCCTCCTCGGTCTGGTGCTCCTCGCGGAAGTGACCGCCGCAAGACTCCTCGCGGTGCAGGGCGTCATAAGCGATGAGCTCACCCATGATGATGAAGTCTCGCAGGTGGATGGCTTTGTCGAGCTCAACGTTCAGACCCTCCTTGGTACCGGGGATGAACAGGTTGGTGTTGAACTCGTCACGTATCTTGGCGAGCAACTTAAGACCCTCCTCAAGGCCTTCCTTGGTGCGACCCATGCCCACGTGCTCCCACATGATGTGGCCCAGCTCCTTGTGGATAGAATCTACCGAACGCTTACCCTTGATGTTCATCAGGCGCTCCATCTCGGCGTTAACCTTATCCTCAGCCTCCTTGAACTCGGGCATGTCGGTAGAGAGGCGTGGCCAGATGGCCTGGTCGGCCAGGTAATTCTGTATAGTATAAGGAAGCACGAAGTAGCCGTCAGCCAGTCCCTGCATGAGCGCACTTGCTCCCAGGCGGTTTGCACCGTGGTCAGAGAAGTTGCACTCACCGATAGCGAAGAGGCCGGGGATAGATGTCTGCAGCTCGTAATCCACCCAGATGCCGCCCATAGTGTAGTGGATGGCAGGGAAGATCATCATGGGATAATAGTACTGAACGCCGTTGACAGTCTTGGCCAGTTCGCCGGGGTTGACATCGGTAATCTCCTCGTACATGTCGAAGAGGTTGCCGTAACGCTGACGAATCTCGTCGAGACCCAGGCGCTGAATGCTCTCGCTGAAGTCGAGGAACACGGCCAGACCGGTGTTGTTCACGCCGAAGCCCTTGTCGCAACGCTCCTTGGCAGCACGAGATGCCACGTCACGAGGCACGAGGTTGCCGAATGCGGGATAGCGGCGCTCGAGGTAGTAGTCACGATCCTCCTCGGGAATCTCGTAACCCTGCTTCGTTCCTGCCTGCAGAGCCTTGGCGTCCTCCAGCTTCTTGGGCACCCAGATACGGCCGTCGTTGCGCAGTGACTCAGACATCAGAGTCAGCTTCGACTGCTTGTCACCATGCACGGGGATGCAGGTGGGATGTATCTGTACGTATGAGGGATTGGCCATGTAAGCACCCTTGCGGTAGCATTGGATGGCAGCTGTACAGTTGCAACCCATTGCGTTTGTGCTGAGGAAGTAAGTATTGCCATAGCCTCCGGTTGCGATCACAACGGCATTGGCGCTAAAACGCTCCAACTTGCCAGTAACCAGATTCTTAGCTATGATACCACGTGCACGGCCATCCACAATCACCACGTCCTCCATCTCATAGCGGGTGAAGAGCTTCACCTTGCCTGTATGAACCTGACGTGAGAGTGAACTATAGGCACCGAGCAGCAGCTGCTGACCGGTCTGACCCTTGGCGTAGAAGGTACGGCTCACCTGGGCACCACCGAACGAGCGGTTGGCCAGCATGCCACCATACTCACGTGCAAAGGGAACACCCTGAGCCACACACTGGTCGATGATGGCATTGCTCACCTCTGCCAGACGATACACATTGGCCTCACGAGCACGATAGTCGCCACCCTTCACAGTGTCGTAGAACAGACGATAGACAGAGTCACCGTCATTCTGGTAGTTCTTGGCTGCATTGATACCACCCTGAGCTGCGATAGAGTGAGCGCGGCGGGGCGAATCCTGGATGCAGAAATTATATACGTTGAATCCCATCTCGCCTAAGGAAGCAGCGGCGCTGGCGCCTGCCAGACCTGTACCAACCACGATAACGTCCAGCTTCAGCTTGTTCTTGGGGTTCACCAGGCGCTGATGAGCCTTATAGTTGGTCCATTTCTCAGCTATAGGACCCTCGGGAATCTTTGAATCTATTGTCTTTGCCATAACTCTTTCTGTTTATTGATTAGGATTGTTCATGGTTACGGGTTACTGGGCACAGCCGCCACAGGGAGTCTCGTCTGCGCACTCCTGGGGACAATCGGCACAGTTCCCAGCCTTCTGGCTGCACTCTCCCTCGGCACACTTACCGCACTTGCCCTGGCACTTTCCTGTGCACTCCTCGGGGTTGCAGTCAGCCTTAGGGCAAGTTCCCTGCATGCAGCAAGGCACCTCGGTCTGTGCAGCACCTGCACAGGCAGCCTTGTAGTCAGAAGGACGCAGACCGCAAGCGAAAGCAACGGCCACGGCTGCAAACATCAGGATAACGAGTGTGCTGTACACGCCACCGATGACTCTCCAGCGGCAGAACCACACCTTGCCGTTCCAGCCAAGAGTCTGCAGAGCGCTCCAGAAGCCATGGTTCAGGTGGAACCACAGTGCTACGAGCCACACCACATAAGCTACGGTGAAGCAGGGGTTAGAGAATGTGCGCACGATGAACTCCACTCCGTCGGTGGGAGAAACAGGGCCTTCGATGCCTGCCAGCTCGGCATACATCATGTTGTACCAGAAGTTGTACAGGTGCAGAGCCATGCCCAGGATGACAATGATGCCCAACACAAGCATGTTCTGGCTGGCCCACTCCACCTTTGCAGGCTTGTCGGTCACAGCATAACGGTTGTTGCCACGTGCCTTGCGATTCTGCACGGTGAGCCAGATGGCGTAGATGAAGTGAAGAGCCACCAGGGCAGCCAGACCCATGGTTGCCACCACTGCATACCAGTTGGCACCGAGGAATTCACAAATCATGTTGTAACCCTTGGCACTGAAGAGGGCCACTACATTCATCGACGCATGAAACGTCAAGAACAGGATGAGGGCAATGCCAGTCACAGACATCACTACCTTCCTGCCGATGGATGATTTAATTAACCACATAAATTAACTGAATTAGATTATTGAATTACTTTGCTTGATTCACACACATACTTATAATTGGGTATCTATAACGCAACAAAATTATACCAAAAATGTGATTTGGCAAAGATTTGCCCGTAAATGTTGGGAGAAAAGCTTATTTTTGCGTCCTGAACAGACTGATGACATAAAGACAGGAGTGCGGATGAAAATGGAAATGAGATACGATGTGGTGGTCGTGGGCGGCGGTCATGCGGGCTGCGAAGCGGCATGTGCGAGTGCCAGGATGGGCGCGAAGACGTGCCTGGTCACCATGGACATGAACAAGATAGCGCAGATGAGCTGCAACCCTGCCATAGGCGGGATTGCCAAGGGGCAGATTGTACGCGAGGTAGATGCGCTGGGCGGACACACAGGCCAGGTGACTGACAAGACCGCCATTCAGTTCCGCATGCTCAACCGCAGCAAGGGGCCTGCCATGTGGAGCCCCCGTGCGCAATGCGACCGAGGGAAGTTCATCTGGGCCTGGAGAGAGGTGCTGGAGAACACCGACCACCTCAACATCTGGCAAGACCAGGTGCGCGAGCTGCTGGTCAGCGACGGACACGTAACGGGCGTGAGCACTTACCTGGGCTTAGAAATCAAGGCGCGTTGCGTAATCATCACAGCAGGAACCTTCCTCAACGGGCTTATGCACATCGGCAAGACGCAGTGGGCGGGCGGACGATGCGCCGAGCCACCCAGCCTGCACCTCACCGAGAGCATCACCAGACACGGCATCACCGCCGGACGCATGAAGACGGGTACACCTGTGAGGATAGATGGAAGAAGCGTGCACTTCGATGAGATGCAGCGCCAGAACGGCGAAGACGACTTCCACAAGTTCTCCTTCATGGGCGAAAGACGGCCCATGGGACAACTGCCCTGCTGGATCACCTATACCAACGAGCAGGTTCACGAGCGCCTGAGAGCGGCCTTGCCCGACTCTCCACTCTTCAATGGACAGATACAGAGCATCGGTCCGAGATACTGCCCAAGCATAGAGACCAAGCTGGTCACCTTTGCCGACAAACAGGAGCACATGCTCTTTCTGGAACCCGAAGGCGAGAGCACCAACGAATACTACCTGAACGGATTCAGCAGCAGTCTGCCTATCGATGCCCAGATAGAAGCCTTGCGCATGATACCCGCCTTCAGAGACCTGGAAATCTACCGCCCTGGATATGCAATAGAATATGATTACTTCGACCCAACCCAACTGCGTCACTCGCTGGAGTCAAAGATTATCGACGGACTCTTCATGGCAGGCCAAGTGAACGGAACCACCGGTTACGAGGAGGCCGCAGGGCAGGGCGTGGTGGCAGGCATGAACGCAGCGCTCAAGTGCAGCGGCTCCGAACCTTTCATTATGAAGCGCGACGAATCCTACATAGGCGTGCTCATCGATGATTTGGTGACCAAGGGAGTGGATGAGCCATACCGCATGTTCACCAGTCGCGCCGAGTACCGCATCCTACTTCGGCAGGATGATGCCGATGCACGACTGACAGAACGGAGCCATCGCACAGGACTGGCCACCACCGAGCGGCTCAATCACTGGCTCAAGAAGAAGGAGCAGATAGAGAACCTCATAGCCTTCTGCAAGGATTACTCGGTGAAAGCTGCGTATATCAACAGCGGACTGGAAGCTTTGGGATGCGAACCTCTTCAGCGCGGATGCAAGCTCTCCGACCTCTTGTCACGTCCCCTGCTTTCGCTTGACAACCTCTCTCCGCTGATTCCCGCACTGAGGGAGAAGTTGGAGAGCATCACCGACCGCCGCGAGGAGATAGCCGAAGCTGCAGAGGTGAGAATAAAGTATGCCGGTTACATCATGCGGGAGCGCCAGAACGCCGACAAGATTCAGCGCCTGGAGAACATCCGCATCAGGGGCAAGTTTGACTACTCCACCCTACACTCGCTCTCCACTGAGGCACGCCAGAAGCTCACGCGCATCGACCCCGAAACGCTGGCTCAGGCAAGCCGGATACCTGGTGTGAGCCCCAGCGACATCAGCGTGCTGATGATACTGATGGGCCGTTGAGTTCCACGTGAAACAAAACGCGAACACTTTAACAATAAGTTCCTGAATATGAACAACGAGACTCTAATCAAAAACCTACGCAATGTACCCGACTTCCCCATACCGGGAATCCAGTTCAAGGACGTCAGTACACTGTTCAAGAATGCCAAGTGCATGCGCATCATGGTGAACGAGCTTTACGAGCTTTACAAGGATAAAGGCATCACCAAAGTGGTAGGAATCGAGAGCCGCGGCTTCGTCCTCGGTGCCGCGCTTGCGGTTAAGCTGAACGCCGGATTCGTCATGTGTCGCAAACCCGGCAAGCTGCCTGCCGACACGCTCAAGGAAACGTACATGAAGGAATACGGCAAGGACACCGTAGAGATTCACAAGGATGCCATCACGGACAAGGATGTGGTGCTCCTGCATGACGATTTGCTGGCCACAGGCGGCAGCATGAAGGCCGCCTACAACCTGGTTCAGAAATTCTGCCCACGCAAGACCTACATCAATTTCATCATCGAACTGACAGGCGAGGGACTCAATGGAAGGGCTGTTTTTGACGATTCCGTGGAGATGACCACGCTCATCAAGATTTGATTTCAGAAGCACACGAAGGGCAGTTTCACATGGTGGAATTGCCCTTTCTCTTTACTTAAAAAACGCACTCGAAGCATTCCTGCAAGAGATGAAACAGGCTTCCACAAGCAAGAAAAAGATATTCCACAGACATCCCAAACGCTCCAAACAGCATTAGAAAACGCACAAAAGGAACGCTCGAAACACACCCAAAGAAGCCGCAAAGAGAAGTCTGAAATCAAGCCAAACGAACCAAAACAGCGCGCCCTTACAGGCACACAGAGATATTATCCACACCAAAACAACGGAAGAATGGGAGAAAAAAGAGACCTTCAGGAGTATTTGAGAGGCATCGTACTGAACCTGCCCGAATGCCCCGGCTGCTACCAGTACCTCGATGATACGGGTACTATTATATATGTAGGCAAGGCAAAAAACCTCAAGCGGCGCGTATATTCCTACTTCTCAAAGGAGCACCAGAACCGTAAAACCGCCATTCTGGTGAGCAAAATACGCGATATACGCTATATCGTGGTGAACACCGAAGAGGATGCCTTGCTGCTGGAGAACAACCTCATCAAGCAGTGGAACCCGCGATACAACATCCTGCTCAAGGACGGCAAAACCTATCCCAGCATCGTGGTGACGCACGAATATTTCCCACGCATCTTCCAGACCCGCGTCATAAACCCGCGTTACGGCACCTATTATGGCCCCTACAGCCACGTACCCACCATGTATGCTCTGCTCGAACTCATCAGCAAGCTCTACCCCCTGCGCCGCTGCCACGAAATCATCACGCAGGACAGCATAGAGAAGAAGAAGCACAAGACCTGCCTCGAATACCACATCAAGAACTGCAAGGCACCCTGCATGGGTCTGCAGAGCCACCAGGACTACATGAAGGACATAGCCGAGGCAGAGCAGATACTGCGGGGGAACACCGCCGACGTGCAGCGAAAACTGATGGAGGAGATGCAAGCGTTGGCCGCCGAAATGCGCTTCGAGGAGGCCGAACAGGTGAAGCGCAAGTATATGTTGCTGGACAATTACCGAAGCCGGAGCGAAGTGGTGAGCCGCACAATACACAACGTAGATGTGTTCAACATAGAGAACCATGAGCGTGTGGCCTATATCAACTATCTGCACGTCACTAACGGCTGCATCAACCAGGCCTTCACCTTTGAATACGCAAAGCGCCTCGACGAGACAGAGGAGGACTTGCTGGTTGCAGGAATAGTGGAAATGAGACAGCGTTACGGCAGTGAGAGCAAGGAGGTTATAGTACCGTTCCCCGTGGAACTTCCGCTGGACCGTGTCACGGTCACCGTTCCACAGAAAGGCGAGAAGCGCAAGCTCATCGAACTGAGCAAGCTGAACGTGCTCCAGTACAAGGCTGACCGCATCAAGCAGGCCGACAAGCTCAATCCCGAACAGAAGCAGACACGCCTGCTGAAGGAGTTGCAGGACCTGCTGGGGATGCCCAAGATGCCCGCGCAGATAGAGTGCTTTGACAACTCCAACATCAGCGGACAGGACGCCGTGGCAGCCTGCGTGGTGTTCCGCATGGGCAAGCCCAGCAAGCAGGACTACCGTCGCTATACCATCAAGACCGTATCCGGGCCCGACGACTACGCCAGCATGCAGGAGGTGGTGCGCCGCCGCTACAGCCGCATGATGCAGGAGGGCACTCCCCTGCCCGACCTTATCATCACCGACGGAGGCCGTGGGCAGATGGAGGTGGTGAGGCAAGTGGTGGAGGACGAACTGCACCTCGACATAGCCATCGGCGGACTGGCCAAGGACGACAAGCACCGTACCCACGAACTCCTCTTCGGCTTCCCGCCCCGAACCATCGGCTGCAAACCCGATTCGCCACTCTTCCGCCTGCTCACGCAGATACAGGACGAAGTACACCGCTTCGCCATCACCTTCCATCGTGAAAAGCGCAGCAAGCGTCAGGTAGCCAGCGAGATAGACACCATCAAGGGTATCGGGCCCAAGAGCAAAGAGCTGCTGCTGAAGGCTTTCCACAGCGTGAAACGCATGCGGGAAGCCAGCGAACAGGACCTGGCAGGCGTCATCGGCCCGCAGAAAGCCGCCCTCATGCATGAATACTTCCATGCCAAACACGATGGCGAGGCAGAGGGCCGACAAGGGCAGCAGGGGCTCAAAGAAGGGTAAAAACAGGCTTGAAATAAACCAGGAAAGGGCTCTCCTTGCCGCTCCAGAAGAATGAAAACAAGTCCACAGAAGCCCCAATTCCGTCACACAGACACAGAGACAAGCACACGCAGGATAGAGCGCAACAGAGGGCAAGGAAATGGCAAAAAGGAGGCATCGCGCCCTATTGGCCCATTTTGCAGCACCGAATAGTACTGAGAAGGGACACATTTTGCCTCAATACGGGGATGAGAGGGGAACTGGAGAAGACTACATGAGCAAAAGGAAGCTTTTCCTACCCTTCAGACACGGAAACAAAAGGACAAAGGGAGCCGGCTATACGGGCAAAAGAAGCCTCTCGCTTCCACTCGGATACAGAGATGTAAAAGAAAGGAAAACGGGATTGGAGTATAAAAGGAAGCCTTCGCTTCTGTCCCAGCTGCAAGTCTGAGACGGATTCCCAAACCGCCCCAAAAGAACCTCCAGCACACACGCCCAACCATAGCAAGCCACACCCAAAGAACGGCAGCAGCACTACCCCATTTCCCCCACCATCATCTACCGAAAAACGCAGCGCGGTGCATTGGCCAACACAGCGCGCTCCGATAGCCAACGCAGCGCGCTGCATCGTGCATCGCACCGCACCGCACCAAACGCTCTACAGCGGAACGAAGAGCGCAAGATCATTCTGCCCCGGCACCATGAAGACTTCAGGCCAAACAGCCAAACACTTCAACCAAAACAAGAGAGCAATCTAACAAAATCTGCCGAGGACTTTAGCCCAAACAGAGGAGCAGTCAGACAAAATCTGCCGAGAACTTTAACCCCAAAAGCTAAAGACTTTATGCAATACAGAAGAGCATTTTGACCATATCTGCCGAAGACTTTAGCCCTATCGACAGAGTATTTTGACGAGGCCAGACTGCCGCTACGAGCCTCCGAAAAAGGCCCTCTGAAACAGGGAAAATGGAGCGTACAAGCCACACGGCCAACCCCTCAGAACCCTCCCAAAAACTGTCCTTCACTACCTTTGCCAGGCCCTTTTTACTTCAAGATTTCCCTTTCAGATCTCCATGGGAAATACCCCGCGCGGAGAGCAGGAGCAGCAAGAAAAAGCCCGTCCATTCCCAACAAAACAGAAAAGGAGTTAAAAGATTTTTAGAAAGGAGCGCATTTATAGATAAAAGGTGTAACTTTGTGGAAAAGAACAGACCAAACATGAGAGCTGTAATACAGAGAGTGAGCCACGCCAGCGTGACCATTGACGGGGCTGTGAAGAGCAGCATCGGACCCGGTTACCTGGTGCTGCTGGGCATAGAGGATGCCGATACCGACGAGGACAAGGACTGGTTGGCACGCAAGATAGTGGCCCTGCGCGTGTTCGACGACGAGCAGGGAGTGATGAACCGCAACGTGCAGGATATCAACGGCGAAGTGCTGGTGGTGAGCCAGTTTACACTGATGGCCAGTTACCGCAAGGGCAACCGCCCCAGCTGGATTCGCGCTGCACGCCACGAGCATGCCGTACCCATGTACGAGGCCTTCGTGAAGCGCCTCACCGAGGACCTGCCCGGCCGTGTACAGACAGGCGAATTCGGGGCAGAGATGAAGGTGGAACTGCTCAATGACGGACCCGTTACCATCTGCATGGACACCAAGAACAAGGAATAAAACGAGCACACAGGTATGACCATCAAGGAGGCACAAGAGCGGGTGGATGAGTGGATCAAGACCTACGGGGTACGCTATTTCAGCGAACTGACCAACATGGCGGTACTCACCGAGGAGGTGGGCGAACTGGCCCGTGTGATGGCCCGCAAGTACGGCGACCAGTCATTCAAGAAGGGCGAGAACACCGACCCCTCGGAGGAGATGGCCGACATCCTGTGGGTGCTCATCTGCCTGGCCAACCAGACGGGCGTGGATCTGACAGAGGCGCTGGAGGCAAGCTTCCGCAAGAAGACCGAGCGAGACAAGACAAGACACATAAACAACCCTAAATTAAGAGAATAATCATGAGCGAAAAGAACAAGTACGAACAGGCACTCGAGCTGTACAACACCACACTCGACGACGCACAGGTGGCAGCCGAGGTGGCACGTATCATCAACGAGAAAGTGCCCGCAAACGACACTCCCGAGGTGAAGAAATTCCTCATGGGAAGCATAGAACTGACCACACTGAAGACCACCGACAGCGACCAGAGCGTGATGAAATTCACCCAGCGCGTCAATGACTTCGACAACGATTATCCCCAGCTGCCCCACGTGGCCACCATCTGCGTGTATCCCCGCTTCGCTGCTGTGGTGAGCGATACCCTGCAGGTAGAGGGTGTGGAGGTGGCTTGCGTGAGCGGTTCGTTCCCCAGCTCACAGGCTCTCATCGAGGTGAAGGTGGCCGAGACCGCCCTCGCGCTCAAGGACGGAGCCACCGAGATAGACATGGTGATGAGCGTGGGCGCCTTCCTCAGCGGCGACTACGAGACCGTATGTGACGAGATAAGCGAGCTGAAGGCCGTATGTGGCGAGCGCAAGCTGAAGGTTATCCTGGAGACAGGACTGCTCCCCTCGGCCTCCGACATCAAGAAGGCCAGCCTGCTGGCCATGTACTCCGGCGCCGACTACATCAAGACGAGCACCGGCAAGGAGAAGCCTGCTGCCACTCCCGAGGCTGCCTACGTGATGTGCCACGCCATCAAGGAGTATTATGAAAAGACCGGCATACAGGTGGGCTTCAAGCCTGCGGGCGGACTCAACACCGTGCATGATGCACTCATCTACTACACTATCGTGAAGGAGGTACTGGGCGAGCAGTGGCTCACAAACCAGTGGCTGCGTCTGGGCACCAGCCGTCTGGCCAACCTGCTCCTCTCTGAGGTGACCGGCGAAGAAGTGAAATATTTCTAAGAAAACACCCTTCTGAGAATGCGCGAAACCCGTGCAGATGGCAAGGGGGAAAGTTTTGCGCAATTCTCAGAAGGCGTATTTTGGCCTAAACACGCTGAGAAGCAACGTCTTGGTGCACATCAAACGTGTATGAGAAATGCTCCAATCTGGAGAAATCTGGCAGCTGAAACGCTAAAACGACACGAATGAGATGAAAAAAGGAATCCTCAGGGCCATCTGCCTTGCATTGCTGTCTCTGGTGAACCAACAACTCGTCAGAGCCAACCGATACGATGTGGCGGCCTTCGTCTATCCGGCATACTGCACCGACGACCCGCGTCTGCGACCCTTCTGGCCGATGGGCATGGGCGAATGGGAAACGGTGCTCACCATGCAACAGCGCTTTCCGGGTCATCCCTGGAACCGCCGGCCTCTGTGGGGCTACGTCAATGAAGCCGACCCCGCAGTGATGGAGATGGAGATAGAACAGGCAAGCGACCACGGAGTGAACGTGTTCATCTTTGACTGGTACTGGTTTGACGGACGCCCGTTTATGGAGACCACCCTACGCAACGGCTTCCTGAAGGCACGCAACCGCGACCGTATGAAGTTCTACCTAATGTGGGCCAACCATGATGTGCTCAACCTTTGGGACACCCGCCTGGCGGGCATCGAGGAGAACAACATCATATGGCAGGGCAAGGTAGATAGGGATGAGTTTGAACGGATATGCCGCCGCAACATCGACATGTACTTCAAGCTGCCCGAGTACTACAAGATTGACGGCAAGCCCGTATTCATGATCTACGACGTGCACAACCTCATCGAGGGACTGGGCGGCGTGGTTCAGGCAAAGGACGCACTGCGATGGTTCAGGCAAGAAGTGAAGAAGGCCGGCTTCCCCGACCTCGATCTGATGCTCACCATGTGGAGCCCCAACCTCAACTACAGCGGTCTGGACGGCAACAAGACAGAGGTTCCTGCCAACGAGTTTATCACGCAGCTGGGCTTCAACAGCAGCACGCATTACCAGTTTGCCCACTATCTGTGGATGGACGATGACTACGAAAATATCACACAGAAAGCGGTACAGGAGTGGAATCGCCTCGACAGCACATTCACCATACCCTACTATCCGCACGTGAGCATCGGGTGGGACAACAGTCCGCGCACCAACAAGAGCGCCGTGACACGCAACAACACGCCCGAGAACTTCCGCAAGGCATTGCTCCAGGCACGCGATTACGCCGACCGTCATCCGCAGCAGACTCCCCTCATCACCATCAACAGTTGGAACGAGTGGACCGAAACGAGTTATCTCCAACCAGATAACGTCAACGGCTACGGCTACCTGCAAGCTGTGAAGAGTGTCTTTGTGGATTCCCTGCCAGCACAGAAGGCCCAGCCATCGGGTGTGCCTGCAGGCAAGAAGGACAAGAGAAGATAACATTGTAGAACCAATATAGAGAAGAGTATGAAGAAACTGACTTGGGTGGTGCTCGCCCTCTCGGCCATGATGATGTCGAGCTGCGTGGTGAGCCGAAAGAAATTTGAACAGTCAGAGAATGCCCGCTGGCGAGCCTACTATACGCGCGACAGCCTTGCCAACCTGCTGGATGAGAGCCGTGCACAGTGTGCCGCCTTCGACCAGCGATGCGGCTTGCTGATGAGCGACACCGCTCTGCTCAAGAAGAGCATACGCAACTATCAGTCTATGCTTGCCAATAACCAGAGCGAGAACAAGAAGCTCAACTCCTCCCTGGCACAGAAGATCAAGGAGCTGCAGGAGCGGGAGCAGACCATCGCACAGCTGCAAGGCATGATAGACGAACAGCAGCGCAAGGTGAAGGAGTTGCTGGCAAGCGTGAAGGACGCACTGCTTGGCTTCAGCGCCGAAGACCTCACCGTGACCGAGAAGGACGGCAAGGTGTATGTCTCGCTGAGTGATAAACTGCTCTTCGAATCGGGCAAGGCTGTGGTGAACAAGCAGGGTCAGGAAGCCCTCGGAAAGCTGGCGCAGGTGCTCAACACGCAGACGGAGATAGACGTCTATATCGAAGGACACACCGACAAAGTGCCCATCCACACGGCTGTCTTCAAGGACAACTGGGACTTGAGCGTCATTAGAGCCACCAGCGTAGTGCGCATCCTCACCGAGACCTACAACGTGAACCCCCTGCAGATACAGCCCTGCGGACGCAGTGAGTACAAGCCCATCGACACCAACGAGACAGCCGAGGGACGCGCCCACAACCGCCGCACCGAGATTATCATGGCACCGAAGTTGGACAAGCTGCTGCAGCTCTTGCAGTCCAACTGACCTCTGCCCCATATCTCCCACCAGGGAGTCACCTACCACGAAGCCTGTCGCGACACCCCCTGCGACAGGCTTCATCGTTCCTTACAATTCGTAAAAGCACCGCAAGAATACCTAAAAAACACCATTTCTTTTGTGCCAAACAAAAAAATGCATAAATTTGCATCTGTAAGTAAAATAGCACGTTCTGCCAGCACGACAGGCATGCCATGTCAACGTAAAAACTAGAACAATGAGACTCAGATACTTTTCTTCCGTATTGATAACAGGAATACTAATTTACGGAATTGGCCTGGAATTAGGTGCCTACTGGTTTGTTTTTGCATTAATCTTTCATGGATTTGTGGCCAAACCGCTCATCGACTACTACTTCATTCGCAAACGTAACCTCACGCACGGCAAGCCCCTGCCCTGGCATTTCCCACTCACCCAGCAGTACACCTGGGATCTTCTGTTCAAGAAAGACGAAGAGGAGAAAGACACGACGGCAAGCACGAAGCCAGAATAACGCTTACCCCTCCCCAAGAAGCGCGCAGAAAGCATTGCTTCGCTACGCCGCGACATTCGCTGATGCAGGGAAGCAAGCCATTTCAGAAGTCGCGGTCCGACATGAAGAGCACGAACTCGTGCAGCGCCTTCACTATTGCAGGGTCGGACTGTTCGTCTATCAGCCCATCGGCCATCATGCTGAACTCCCTCATCGCCCATTGTGTATAATCTACTCCGCCCTCCTTCTTGGTCAGGTCGGTGAGCGTCTGTATATCCTCCTCGGTGGCTTCCTGTCGGCGCACCAGCAGCGCCAGACGGCCTATCTCCTCGTTTTGCGAATGCTTCAGAGCCGATATCACGGGCAGGGTTATCTTGCCCTCGCGCATGTCGTTGCCCGCCGGCTTGCCCAGGCGCTCGCTTCCGCAGAAGTCCAGCAGGTCATCACGCAGTTGGAAGCATGTGCCCACCAGGCTGCCCAACTGGCGCATGCGCTCGGACTGCTCCGTGCTTCCACCGGCCGCCATCACGCCCAACTGGGCACAGGCAGCAAAGAGACTCGAGGTCTTCTTGCGCACTACGCTGTAGTACGAGACCTCGTCGATGTCCGGGCTGTCCAGGTTGGCCAGCTGCTGCAACTCGCCATCGGCCAGCGTCTGACCCAGCATCGCCACGGCCGACACTATCTCAGGCGAGCCCGTGAGAGCGGCATGATGCAGCGAGCGGCTCAGTATGTAATCACCCACCAACACCGCTATCTGATTGGTCATCATTGCATTGACAGAACTCTGCCCACGCCTCTCATCGCTCTCGTCCACCACATCATCGTGCACCAGGCTGGCCGTATGAAGCAGTTCGAGAGCCAGTGCCACATCCATCACGCGCTGGTTCACCTCGCCCACAGAGCGGGCTGCCAGCATCACCATGGTGGGACGCACCATCTTGCCACAGCGGTTGAGGATATGATCCAAAGCCGCATGCAGCAGCGGGTTATCAGACTGCAACGTATCGGAAAACTGCCTGCGGAACTCATGCAAATCCGCCTGCACAGGTGCTTGTATTGACTCCAGTGTATTCATTATATGGTTTCTTCGCCTGCAAAATTACGTAAAAACGGCCACCCTTTCGCCTTTTTTGCTTACTTTTACACTTATAATCATAAACACGCATGAAGAAGCTCTACCTATTGGACGCATATGCACTGATATATCGTGCCTATTATGCCTTTATAAAGAACCCGCGTATGAACTCACGCGGAGAGAACACATCGGCCATCCTGGGCTTTGTGAACACCCTGGAGGAGGTCATCCAGAAGGAGCAGCCTACGCACTTGGGCGTGGCTTTCGACCCCGCGGGCGGCACCTTCCGACACAAAGCCTATCCGCAGTATAAGGCGCAGCGCGAGGAGACTCCCGAGGCCATCCGCCTGGCGGTGCCCTATATCAAGCAGATACTGGAGGCCTACGGCATCCCTTGCCTCGAGGTGGAGAACTACGAGGCCGACGATGTGATAGGCACGCTGGCACGCCAGGCCGACCAGCAGGGCATAGAGACCTACATGATGACGCCCGACAAGGACTACGGCCAACTGGTGAGCGAACACACACGCATGTACAAGCCTGCCGTGGGCAAGGCCGATGCGATGATCATGGGACCCGCCGAGGTGTGTGCCAAATGGGGGCTGGAGAGGCCTGCACAGGTCATTGACATGCTGGCACTCATGGGCGATGCAGCCGACAACATACCCGGTTGTCCGGGCGTAGGAGAGAAGACCGCCGCCCGGCTCATACAGCAGTATGGCAGTGTGGAGGCGCTGCTCGCCAGCACCGACAGCCTCAAGGGAACCCTGAAGCAGAAGGTGGAGCAGAACGCCGAACAGATACGCACCAGCCACTGGCTCGCCACCATCTGCACCGACGCACCCATCTTGCTCGACCTCGACAGCCTGACTCTCAACCAACCCGATACCGACAAGCTGCAGGAGATATACGAGCGGCTGGAGTTCCGCACGCTCATGCGCCGCAAGATGCAGAGCGCGGCACCCGCCGCCGAAGCCAAGCCCAAGAGCAAAGGAGGCTATGTGCAGGGCGACATGTTTGCAGCCATGGAGCCGGACACAGGCGGGTCAGACCCTCAGGGCGACCTCTTTGCAGCCGCCGGACAGAGCAGCAGCATGCACACCTGGAAGGACTCCGGTGCACAATACCACCTGGTGGATACACCCGAGAAGCGTGCCGCTCTCATCCAGACGCTGGCCTCGGCATCCGAACTCTGCATCGACACCGAGACCACCGACACCGATCCCATGCGCGCCACACTGGTGGGCATGAGCTTTGCCATCAGTGAGGGAGAAGCCTGGTATGTGCCTGTGGGCGATGACCCATGCGGCGTGGCAGGGGAGTTCAAGGCCGTCCTGGAGAACCCCGCAACGCTGAAGATAGGGCAGAACATGAAGTATGACCTGCAGGTGCTGCGCTCCTGTGGCATCCGCCTGGCAGGCCCCATGTTCGATACCATGATAGCCCACTACCTGCTGCACCCCGAAATGAGGCACGGTATGGACTACCTGGCCGAGGCTTATCTCAACTATCAGACCATCCACATAGAGGAGCTCATAGGCACCGGCAAGCGACAGCGCAGCATGGCCGACGTGCCTGCGCAGGACATCTGTCCCTATGCCGCCGAGGATGCCGACGTGACCCTGCGCCTGCGCAACGTCTTTGCCCCACAGCTCGAAGCGGAGGGCTGCACCGCCCTCTTCCGCGACATAGAGATGCCGCTCATGCCTGTGCTGGCACAGATGGAGCGCAACGGTGTGCGCATCGACACACAGGGACTGGAGGAGACATCGGCTCTCTACACCCGCCAGATGCAGCAGATGGAGCAGGAGATACACGAGATGGCAGGCATGCAGTTCAATGTCTCCAGCCCCCGACAGGTGGGCGAGGTGCTCTTTGACCAGCTCCATCTCTCCAGCAAGGCCAAGAAGACCAAGACCGGACAGTATGTCACCAGCGAAGAGGTGCTGGAGAGCCTGCGCCCCAAGCACCCCATAGTGGGCAAGATACTGGAGTACAGAGGTCTGAAGAAGCTGCTCAGCACCTATATAGATGCCCTTCCCCTGCTGGTCAACAGCCGCACGGGACACATACACACATCGTTTAACCAGACCGTGACAGCCACGGGACGACTGTCAAGCAGCAACCCTAACCTGCAGAACATACCGGTGCGTGACGCTCTGGGCAAAGAGGTGCGCAAGGCGTTCATACCCGATGAGGGCGAACTCTTCTTCAGTGCCGATTACAGTCAGATAGAGCTGCGCATCATGGCACACCTCAGCGGAGATGCCAACCTCATCGAGGCGTTCAGCCACGGCGACGATATCCATGCCGCCACAGCAGCCAAGATCTTCCACAAGGACATTGCCGACGTGACCGCCGACGAGCGCCGCAAGGCCAAGACCGCAAACTTCGGCATCATCTATGGCATCAGCGCCTTCGGACTGGCAGAGCGCATGGGGGTGTCACGCACAGAGGCCAAGGAGCTCATCGACGGCTACTTTGCCACCTACCCTGGAGTGCGGCAGTACATGACACACAGCATAGAGACGGCACGCGAAAAGGGCTATACCGAAACCCTCTGCAAGCGCCGTTGCTACCTGCCCGACATCAATAGCCACAACGCCGTAGTGCGCGGATATGCCGAGCGAAACGCCATCAACGCCCCCATACAGGGCAGTGCCGCCGACATCATCAAACTGGCCATGATACGCATACAGCAGCGTCTGGAGCAGGAGAACATGCGCTCCAAGATGATACTGCAGGTGCATGACGAACTCAATTTCAGCGTTCCTGCCGACGAGAAAGAGCGCCTGCAGACACTCGTCATAAGCGAGATGGAGCGGGCCTTCACGCTCAGCGTGCCCCTCATAGCCGACTGCGGATGGGGCAGCAACTGGCTGGAAGCGCACTGACGACTGCCAACCAGAGCACCAGCAGGCACACATAGGGGCCGGACTTCCGTCATGGAGTCCGGCTCCCTGCCTTTCTGCTCGAAATGCGCAGGCAGGTACGCATATTTGCGCATTTTGTCGTAACTTTGTCGGGACAGGCCCGGGCCTGCATTGACAACGAACACATAGGAGACAAACAATATGGCAAAGGACGGGTTGACACCCATGATGAAGCAGTTTTATGACCTGAAGGCGAAGCATCCCGACGCGCTTCTGCTCTTCCGCTGCGGCGATTTCTACGAGACGTATGCGCAGGACGCCGTGGAGGCTTCCGCCATCCTGGGCATCACCCTGACGCGCCGCAACAACGGCAAGGACAATATGCCCTCTACCGAGATGGCCGGTTTTCCGCATCACGCACTGGACACCTATCTGCCCAAGCTCGTGCGTGCCGGGCGCCGCGTAGCCATTTGCGACCAGCTCGAAGACCCCAAGCTCACCAAGACTTTAGTGAAGCGCGGCATCACGGAGCTCGTCACACCTGGTGTGGCCATGACGGAGAACGTGCTCAACAGCCGCGAGAACAACTTCCTGGCAGCCGTCCACTTCGGCAAATCCACCTGCGGTCTGGCACTCCTGGATATCAGCACCGGCGAGTTTCTCACCGCCGAGGGAACACCCGAGCACATCGATAAGCTGATGGAGAACTTCGCTCCCAAGGAGGTCCTCTACGAGCGTGGCAAGCGCCCGATGTTCGATGGCTCGTTCGGCACACGGCACACCACCTTCGAGATGGACGACTGGGCCTTCACCGAGAGCACCGCCCGCGAGAGGCTCTATAAGCACTTCGGAGTGAAAAACCTCAAGGGATTCGGGGTGGATCACCTGCATAGCGGAGTGGTGGCAGCGGGTGTCATCATGCTTTATCTGGAACAGACACAGCACACGCAGGTGCGTCATATCACCACCCTACGCCGCATCGAGGAAGACCGCTACGTGCGCCTTGACAAGTTCACCGTGCGTAACCTGGAGCTGGTGGGGTCGATGAACGAGGACGGCATCTCGCTGCTCGACATCATAGGCCGCACCGTGACACCCATGGGAGCACGCATGCTGCGCCGCTGGATGCTGTTTCCGCTCAAGGACGTGAAGCAAGTCAACCGCAGGCTCGACGTGGTGGATTGCTTCTTCCGCTACCCTGCCCTGCGCGAGCAGGTGGAAAGCCAGCTGCAGCGCATGGGCGACCTAGAGCGCATCATAGGCCGTGTGAGCACGGGACGAGTGTCTCCGCGCGACGTCATACAGCTGTCCACCGCCCTGCAGGCTCTGGTGTGCGTCAAGCAGGAGTGCATGGCAGCCGACGACGAGACACTTCGCCAGATAGGCGACAAGCTGGACCTGTGTGCCGCCATACGCGACAGGATACAGAACGAGGTGAGCCCCGACGCGCCACTCATGGTCAACCGCGGAGGGGTGATAAAGCCTGGAGTGAACCAGGAACTGGACGACCTGCGCCAGATAGCCTTCAATGGCAAGGAGTATCTGCTGCATATCCAGCAGCGCGAAGCGGAGGCCACAGGCATACAGAGCCTGAAGATAGGCTACAACAACGTCTTTGGCTATTATCTGGAGGTGCGCAACACCTACAAGGACATGGTGCCCCAGGAATGGATCAGGAAGCAGACACTCACCCAGGCAGAGCGCTACATCACCCAGGAGCTCAAGGAATACGAGGAGAAGATAACGGGTGCCCAGGACCGCATCCTGGCACTGGAGACACGACTCTTTGCCGCTCTGGTGGCCGACCTGGCACAATACGTGGGGGCCATACAGACCGATGCCTCGCTGGTGGCACAGCTCGACTGCCTGCTCTCCTTCGCACTCTGCGCCCAGGAGAACCGCTATGTGCGACCCGTGGTGGACGAGTCGGAGGTGATAGACATACGCCAGGGACGCCACCCGGTCATCGAGAAACAGCTGCCCTTAGGCGAGCGCTACGTGGCCAACGACGTGTATCTCGACACCGACAAGCAGCAGATCATCATCATCACAGGCCCCAATATGGCGGGTAAGAGCGCACTGCTCCGCCAGACGGCACTCATCACGCTGATGGCACAGATGGGCTGCTTCGTGCCGGCCGAGAGCGCGCGCATAGGATATGTAGATAAGATATTCACCCGCGTAGGGGCAAGCGACAACATCTCCATAGGCGAGAGTACCTTCATGGTAGAGATGAGCGAGGCCGCCAACATAATGAACAACCTGTCACAGCGCTCGCTTGTGCTCTTCGACGAACTGGGGCGTGGCACCAGCACCTACGACGGCATAAGCATCGCGTGGGCCATTGTGGAGTATATCCATGAGAACCGCGTGGGGCACCCCCGCACGCTCTTCGCCACCCACTACCACGAACTGAACGAGATGGAAGCCAAGTTTGCACGCATCAAGAACTTCAACGTGAGCGTGAGGGAGATGGATGGCAAGGTCATCTTCCTGCGCCGCCTGGAGCCGGGAGGCAGTGCCCACAGCTTCGGCATACACGTGGCACGGCTGGCGGGAATGCCTGCGGGCATCGTGGAACGCGCCGACGAGGTGCTGCACCAGCTGGAGCAGACCATGGACCACGAGGGTCTGGGCAAGGGCATAGCAGCCCACTCCGAGGCGGCCAGCGGCATGCAGATGAGCATCTTCCAGCTTGACGACCCCGTACTGTGCCAGATACGTGACGAGATTCTCAACACTGACATCAACAACCTGACGCCCATCGAAGCCCTCAACAGGCTCAATGACATCAAGAAGCTGGTGGGCGGGAAATAACCGCGAACGAACTTTATGGGTTCCGGAATCGGACTGGTGCAAGGCGCGGGACTGACTCCGTGGAACAAAAGACCGCAGTGCGTTTAGTAAGAGCACTGCGGTCTTTTGTTTGGACAGGCGTGGTATTCGGCAGCACCCTGCAGCCCAAGCCATTCACCCCACACTTTTCCTCCCAAAAACGCAGCGCGCTGCGACGGCTTATGCAGCGTGCTGCATCGGCCATCGCAGCGCGCTGCAATGAGGAATGCACCGCACTACGTCTTTTGCCTTAATCTGGCTCATGATTTGCCGCCATGCGCTCCGGGGCTCCACTCTACCCTTTCCGCACCCTCGCAGAGCCGGCCATATTCTTATCAGAAATGTGGAAGACGGGATGAAGGACAGGCCTGGTACAAGAACCCATACCCGCCTGGTCAAGCCTGCATCTGCGCCAGATTACTCACAGAAGCGTTCTGACGGCTTGTTTCCAAGGCAGAGGTATCTGTCATCGGAAAGCGCTCCTGGCGGGCTTACAGGGCGATTCTGTGGCGTTTTAGGGTCAATGTGCGGCCTCCCACACGCTTCTCTGCAACGTACAGAGGCTGTCATCGCCGTGATAGTCCCAGTACATCACGCCGCGCAGAAGATGCTTGCGGGCGAAACGGCACTTGTCACGCAGCGACCGGGCATCGTCATAGCCACCACCACCCCACCCTGCTTCTGCTCTCGGTGTGACTGGCACGCTGAGATGAAGCAAAGCAGCATGAGGACTGCCAGAGCGGTTATTTTTCGCCAAGTTTTCGGCATAGCCTTCCTCCCATCATGCAGTAAAGTCCAAGCAGGACGAAGGGAACGCTGAGCAGCTGGCCCATATTGAAGAGCATGGCATCTTCGAAGCCCACCTGATTCTCCTTGGTGTATTCGATGAGTATGCGGCTTGTGAAGATGAGCACAAGGCACAGTCCGAAGAAGAATCCCGTGCCTACCCGCTCGGGCTTGTGCTTATAGAACCACCAGCCGACGAAGAAGAAGCAGGCATAGCACAGCGCTTCGTAGAGCTGGCCGGGATGGCGGGGCTGCATATCCACCCGCTCAAAGATGAACGCCCAGGGAACATCGGTCACGCGGCCAATGATTTCGGAGTTCATCAGATTGCCCATACGGATGGCACAGGCACATATCGGGGTGACAATGGCAACATTGTCCAGCACCCGCATGATATTGATTTTCTGACTCCTGGAATACAGCACCAGGGCTATCATAAGGCCAAGCGTACCTCCATGGCTGGCCAATCCCTCGTAGCCGGTAAACGCCCAATGGGTGTTGGGATTGCCGGTGGGAAGCCACTGGAGGGCACTGCTCCACAACTCGGGATTGGGTGTCTCGCGTATGGGAAGCAGCATCTCGGTGATGTGATGCAGGAAGTACTCAGGCTCGTAGAACAGGCAATGGCCCAGACGAGCGCCTATCAGGATGCCCAGGAAGCAGTAGATGAACATGGGGTCGAACTGCTCGTCGCTCAACTTCTGCTGGCGGAACAGGCGATGCATGAGCAAATACACGCTCACCAAGCCCACACACCAGCAGAGCGAATACCACCGCACGGCCAGAGGACCCAGCTCAAAGGCCGTGGTGGAGGGGTTCCAATGGATGAAGAGTTCGGTCATACGTTGAATCTGAAGTGCATTATGTCGCCGTCCTGAACCACATAGTCCTTGCCTTCCACGCCCATCTTGCCTGCCTCGCGTACGGCTGCCTCGGAGCCATAATGTATATAGTCATCATACTTGATGACCTCTGCGCGGATGAATCCTTTCTCGAAGTCGGTGTGTATCACGCCGGCACACTGGGGAGCCTTCCAGCCTCGGCGGAACGTCCAAGCCTTCACCTCCATCTCACCCGCCGTGATGAAAGTCTGCAGGGTGAGTAGATGATAGATGGCCTTAATGAGCCTGTTGCAGCCGCTCTCGGCCAAGCCCATGTCCTCGAGGAACATCTGTTTCTCCTCGTAGCTCTCCAGCTCGGCGATGTCAGCCTCGGTCTGGGCGCTGATAATCAGCATCTCGGCATCCTCGCCCTCTATTGCCTTGGCCACAGCTTCGGTGTAGGCATTGCCTGTAGAGGCGCTGGCATCATCCACATTGCACACATACAGCACCGGCTTGGCCGTAAGCAGGAACATTCCCTTGGCGGCTGCTTTCTCATCCTCTGTGTCAAACGACACGGTGCGGGCGCTTTCGCCCTTGAGCAGAGCCTCGTGATAAGCCTCCAGAACGTCGAGCTCGATGCGTGCCTGCTTGTCTCCTCCCACGCGGGCTGCCTTTTCTACGCGCTTCATACGGCTCTCCACCGTCTCCAGGTCCTTGAGTTGAAGCTCGGTGTCAATGATTTCCTTGTCGCGCACAGGGTTCACACTTCCATCCACATGCACGATGTTGCCGTTGTCGAAGCAGCGCAGCACATGTATGATAGCGTCACACTCGCGTATGTTTGCCAGGAACTGATTGCCCAGTCCTTCGCCTTTGCTGGCTCCCTTAACGAGTCCCGCAATATCCACTATATCGCATACAGCGGGCACGATGCGGCCTGGATGAACCAGCTCGGCCAGCTTGGTGAGTCGCTCGTCGGGCACCGACACCTGGCCCAACTGGGCATCGATGGTGCAAAAAGGGAAGTTGGCCGCCTGTGCCTTGGCACTGGACAGGCAGTTGAAAAGGGTAGATTTGCCCACGTTGGGCAGTCCCACTATACCTGCTTTCATATTCTAAGTCTGTTTCTTTTGTTATTTTTCGCAAAGGTAAGGCTTTTCGGTGAGGTGGGGGAGTATTGTGGGCAAGAATGTGGAGGAGCAGGTGGTGCCCGTCCCGCTCCTGGCCATGCTGACGACCAGAAACGTGGGACAAGACACCCTGCTCCCCCCTCTGTAAAGAAAGCGAAGTAGCACAGATTCGAAATACTCTTGGAGACAACCCCGCTCCGTATTCTGCTTAGTTGATTACGTATGGTCCGTATTCATTTTCCCTCTCCTCGCTCGCGAGACACAGGAGGACAAGAAGTACAATACTACCAACTACAGGAATGAAGAAAAGGCAAATCCACCAGCCACTCCGCCCTGTGTCATGAAGTCTTCGGACTCCTGCCGACAAAGAGGGAGCAAATAACGCAAGTTGGCACAACTTACCTAAATAAAACGTGAAACTTGATGGATAAGGAGCCATATTATCAAGGAACTCAAAAACAGCAAAGATGACAGCATTCGCTATCACCATCACAATCCAATAGCTCCAATACTCCTTACGCGTAGCGCGTCCGCTGAAATCGAAGTACTTCTCTGTAAGGCATACGCTCACAGCCTTAAAAATTCCCATTTCCTCTCTCATAACTTTTCTCTTAATTATCGTTTTTTAGTTCAACACAATCCGTTTGATTCTCACAGACACCGTTGTGTATCTGACACGGCAAAGTTAATAATATCCCCTCATACTGCCAAGCGTTTTCCCATAGTTCTATGATTATGAACCACCTTGAACCTACCAAGAGGGATATACAACATCCTTGCGAGGGAACAGCCACTAGCTTCAGTGCTGCCAGGCAGCACACTCATTCATTCTCCACTCCAAGCCAGGCAATGGCTTGCAAGCCGTCCTGGCATCAGGGGTGCGCGGCATGGAAAATGGGGGGAGATGGATGCTATTATTCGGGACAGACGGGTGAATTCTGCACAAAATTGCGTATATTTGCAACTGCAAACCCATTTACATACCTAAAAATGAACGCTATGACAATAACGGAAAACCTATACACGAAGTGTCTTATCCTGCTGGCATGTCTGACGTGCGGCAGCACCGTGGCCTGGGGACAGACATTGGCACAGCAATACAGGAACCTGTGGGCTGAAGCACAGGAGCTTTACGACCAGGCAGTGGGGTACAGGAGCAGGGAAGTGAGCCTCAAGGCCGACAACCTGAGCAGCAATGCCTCCGACTATCAGGAGGGCAAGCACCTGGAATACCTGCTGGATGGAGACCCCAACACATTCTGGCACAGCGACTGGCACAACCAGGTGCAGGAAACGCACTATCTGCAAATGGACCTGGACGAAACGCTCTCGGGCCACATCGCACTCTACGTGAAGCGGCGCGATACGCCTGCCAACCACATCACGCTGATGGGCTGCTATGCCAGCCGCGACGGCCAGGAATGGACTTCGCTGGGCAATATCCCGCTGCCCAATGCCTACTCAGGAGCCGAAGTGACCACGAATCCGGTGTCGCTGGGGGCGGATAGCTGTTCACATCTGCGCTTCACCTTCCTGCAGAACAGCGAGGGAGGAGCCTTTGCACACTTTGCTGAAATAAGACTCCTGAGCGTGGAAGTGCTGGGAGAGAGCATGATGGGGATGCTGGGGAAGGAGATGTCGGAACTGCTCACACAACTGCGCAACGGCCAGGCTTTGCAGGATGAAGACATCAGCGAGGAGCATCTGAGGGCTTTGCTTGAAGCCAAAGAGGCGCTTGCCAGGGAGATGGAACGCGTGAGCAACGGGCTTCTGCCCTCCTACATGACGCAGCTTACCGACCTGCCCACGCTCTTCATCAACACCTATGACGGAACTGCCGTCACCAGCAAGAGGGAGTACAAACTGGCACGCATGTGGCGTCTCGACGGCGACTCGATGGCTGCCTACGACTCGCTAAGGATAAGGGGCAGGGGCAACAGCACATGGGGGATGGCCAAGAAGCCCTATCGGCTGAAGTTCAATCGCAAGGAGAGATTCCTGGGCAAGGAGCATGCCAATGCCAAGAGCTGGACTCTGCTGGCCAACCATAGCGACAAGACGCTGCTGCGCAATGCCGTGGCAGCCTTCATAGGCAAGCAGATGGGGCAGCCCTTTGTGCCGTCGGCCGAGTTTGCCGACGTAGTGCTCAACGGCGAGTACCTGGGCAACTATCAGATAAGTGACCAGATGCAGGTGCACAGGAAGCGGGTGGAGATAGCCGAGCAGAAGAATGTGCCGCTGGAAGGAGCCGACATCTCGGGCGGATACTTCTTTGAGTTCGCGGGCACGCTGGACGGTGAGTTGTCCTACTTCCACAGCCGCCGCGGGCAGGCTGTAGCCATCAAGTCGCCCGACGACGACGTCATCACGAGCGAGCAAAAGGACTATCTCGCCTCGTTCATCAACGATTTCGAGGACCGCCTATACTCCAGCGACTACCAGGATTCCGTGCTGGGCTACCGCCAGGTGGTGGATAGCAACACGCTGGCATCGTGGTTTGTGGCCAATGAATACACGGCCAACCCCGACGGCTACTACAGCACCTATGCCTACAAGGAGCGCGGTGACCATCATCTCTACTGGGGACCGATGTGGGACTACGACATTGCCTTCAACAACTGTTACCGCCTGCGCATGGATATGACCGACAAGCTGATGCTTCACGAGGGATATTCGTCGGGCAAGATGAAGGAGTACGTGCAGCGGATGTATGCCGATGAATGGTTCCGGCAGCTGGCTGGCAGAGTCTGGCACAAGGCTGTCTGCCAGGATGGGATAGTGGAGAAGACGCTCGCCTACGTGGATAGCATGGCGCAAGTGATAGGGCAGAGCCAGGAGCGCAACTTCGAGAAATGGCCCATCGACAGCCGTGTGTATGACGAGCTGGTGCTCTTCAGCACCTATCAGGAGGGAGTGGATTATCTGAAGAAGTTCCTTCAGGAGCATGCCGAATACCTCTCCAGCACCCTTCCCAACCCCGACGGACTCACTCCGCCACTGCCTGCACCCAACAACCCTATGGGCGTGGAGAGCGATACACTCTACTTTATCTATAATGCCGGAACGGACAATGTGGCCGACATCAGCAGCACCACCGGCAACGCGCTGTGTACCTGGGCACCCGACAGACTGCGCATCACCACGCAACTGTGGCAACTGACACCCGTCACGGGCAACTATTACCGCATCACGCTGCAAGGGTCCAACCTCGCCATCACCGATGTGGCCAGGCACAACGGCACCTCTTACACCACCGGAGCAAGGCTGCAACTGGCCGAAGCCACTCCCGATGACGACCGCCAGCTATGGGAATTCCAGCCTGCCGCAGAGCATTTCGCCATAGTGAACAAAGCCACAGGACTGGGATGGAACAACTCTGGAGGGAAGCCCGACAACGGCAATCCCATCATCAGTTGGACCAGTGACGAGAGCAACGCAAGCAAGCCCACACGCCAGTGGTACATCCTACGCGGCGAACTGCCCAGCGATATCGCATCTGCCTGGGAAGACAGCGACCCCTCCTACAGCGTCACCTACGACCGCTCCTCGCAGTCTGTCCACCTGCGTGCACCAGCCTCCATCGACCCTTCCGGCACGCTTCTCACCGTGCATGATGCCAATGGCCGCCTGATAGGAACAGGCAATGCACACACGCCCATCAGCCTCTCGGCCCATCCCTCGGGCATCTACATCCTCTCCTGGACAGTGCAACACACCCGCCGCACCATCAAGTTCCGCAAGCCATAGCAGCATCCCAGAGGCTTTGGAACCGATTTCCTTGCCCCCAAAAGAATCCTTCTCTTATCTGCAGAAGAACTCTCTTGGGACAAGGAAAGAAGTGTACTCTTCTCAGCAGAACAGATTTCTTTGGACGAACAAGTAGCTTTCACGACCTGATGAAGCTGCTTCCTCCAGCCAAAGAAGGAGCACTCGCCATCCGATGATACCGCTTCCTATCCCCCAAGGAAGCAGGCACAGAGAAGACGACAGAATGGACGCACACCAAACGCAGCGCGCTGCATGGGCAGTTGCAACGCATTGCGATGAGTAATGCAGCGCGCTGCGATGGCCGATGCACCGCACTGCCTCATTTTGCCCAAAACACAGCCTCACAAAGGGCAGCACCGAAAGCTGTCCTGCACAGCCACTTCCCATGCCCGACCAACCCGCATAAGACACATAAGGCGTGGCACCAACAAGTGCCACGCCTTATATCGTCTCAGGGCTTTCACCCCGTCTCAAATCTCCTCTGTACTCAGCGAGCTGTCACTAATAGCACACATAAGGACCATACTCATTGTCAATCTCCTCACTTGGCATGAGAGCGAAAATGAACAGCACAATACCACCGACATAAGGGATAAAGCCTAACCAGTACCACCATCCGCTGCGTCCTGTATCATGCAGTCTCCTTACAAACACAGATATACCCGGACAGATAAAGCCCAAAGCCAGAAGCCCATAGACAATAAGGAAAATCCCCAGAGCAACATCCTCATCTCCTCCAGACAAGGCAAAACCCAAGAATAAGCCAGCCAATGCCCCGCAAAAGAGAACAAGAACCATAAACAGAAAGAAGTACCAGTACTCCGCCCTTGTTGCCCTGCCGCTGAATGAAGCATACTTCTCTTGCATACACACTCTCACAGCATCGCCAAATCCCATAGTAGAGGAGGTGGACTGATGTTGATAACGTGTCTGATACTGGGGCTGACCGTTGTCATAGCCAGAGGCCAGTGAGGCACCACACTTGCAGCAGAACTGAGAATCATCTCCGTTGGGTGCTCCGCATTTACTACAGTATTTCATAAGACTGAGTTTTTAGTTGAATAAAAAATCTTCCTCAATGGGTTTGCTCGACAGGAGCAGAACTTCTCACTCGGGCTTGCTGCCATAATCATTCCAACCCTCATCCCCGCTGATGAGCGCGAAGATGAGATTGACAAAAGGAACCAATACCCACCATCCGCTATGGTTGGTGTCATGCATCCGTCTCACAGCCACAGCATAAGAAGGAAGGAAGAGCGCCACCAATACAATAATGCTGACTACATTTATTCCCAGAGCGGCATCTATCAAGGCTGCCAGAAAGTAAAAGATGTAAAGAGCAAGGCAAAACCACCAATACTCAGAGCGGCTTGCACGACCAGAGAACGTCGCATACTTAGAAAAACAGGTCTCTACAGATTGTGAAAAAGTCATATTCGTCTGCCCTGTATCCGTGTCGGGCACAACTTCTAAATGTGTTACACAAAGTTAACGACTCTGCTCCACCCAAACGAGCAAAAGCGTAAATATCTGCAAACAAGAACTATCTTGAACCTACGGAGTATGTTGTACAACACAAAAAGAGCGGGCGCGAAGGAAAAAGAGCCTTACTGAAGCATCCTTCCCACAATAATCGGCCAATGGGGGAAGCCTTTTTGCAGATGCAAGAGAAGCAGGTGATTTTTCTTGGGAAATTGTTTTCCCAATTGGGGGTAAAGCGCTACATTTGCACTATTAAGTGCAGAAAAGTGTGGTGTTGATACACAAATCCGCACTTGCCAGTGTAGTTATGAGGATAGAAAGAGACATTATCAGTACACTCAGAGAGTGGAAGGATAGCCCCGAGAGGAAGCCTGTGTTGCTGCAAGGAGCAAGGCAGATAGGCAAGACGTGGGTGATGGAAACCTTCGGTCAAGAATGCTTTGAGTATTGTGCAAGGTTTGATTTTGACAGACAGAGCGAACTGCGGTCGGCCTTCCAGAACTCCAAGTCGCCCGATAGGATTATCAAGGAACTGTCACTCTATTCCACTGTACCCATCATCGAAGGCAAGACCCTGATCATTTTCGATGAGATACAGGAGTGCGAAGAGGCGCTCAACAGCCTGAAATACTTCTGTGAAGATGCCCCACAATACCACATCATAGCAGCAGGCTCCCTGCTGGGAGTGGCTGTAAAAAGGCGCAGAATGACCGTGCCGGTGGGCAAAGTGAGGGTCATAAGGATGTTCCCTCTGTCGTTCCGGGAGTTTCTTCGCGCGTCGGACAAGGCTACCTTTGAGTACGTTGACCACTTGGAGGCCATAGAGAAACTGCCGGAAATCATCCTCAACAAGCTCATCCTGGAGTACCGGAGGTATATGGTATGCGGCGGAATGCCTGATGCTGCCAATGCCATGCTGGAGAACATGGGCACAGAAGCCATCGACAACATCCTGCAGGATATACTGGACCTCTACGAGCTGGACTTTTCCAAGTATGCCGAACCGCGTGAGATACCACGCATCCATGCCGTTTGGCACTCCCTGCCATCACAGTTGGCCAAGGAAAACCGTAAGTTCCTCTACAAGGTGGTGAAGCCTGGAGCACGTTCCAAAGACTATGAGGATGCCCTCATGTGGCTGGAAGATGCGGGCATGATATATCGCATCTCCAACATCACAAAGCCTCTCCTTCCCCTTTCTGCCTACGAAGACCTGAGCGCCTTTAAGCTTTACGCATTCGACTGCGGATTGCTGCGCCGCCTGGCCAAGCTGCCTGCCGGCATCATCGCAAGCCCTACAGCCAACTACACAGAGTTCAAAGGGGCAATGGCCGAGAATGCTGTCCTGCAGTCACTAATGCCCATGCTCAAGCGCGACAGCCCTTATTACTGGTCATCCGAGAGTAGGGCAGAGGTGGAGTTCCTGCTTCAATGGAACGAAGAAATCATCCCTGTAGAGGTGAAGGCAGAAGGATGTATCAGCGGCCGAAGCCTGTCAGTCTATAATGACAAGTTCGCTCCCAAGCATCGCATACGCCTCTCCTTCCTCAACCTGCAATACAACTGCGGCCTGCTCAGCTGCCCTTCACCCATGACAGACTGGCTTCCCCGCCTGCTTGCCATGTGCTGAAAACGCCTCTACAGCGCGCTGGAAAGGCCTCTGCAGCGCGCTGGAATCACTCACGCAGCGTGCTGGAATCTCCGTTTGCAGGCTTCTGATGGCCGTACAAAGCCTTCTGATGGCCATCAGAAGCCTGCGTATGTGCATCCAAAGGCTGCAAACGGAGATTTTACCAAGCATGACGAAGACTTTTATCAAGCGGCAGGAAGGAATGATGAAGGGTAGGGGAAAAGGTGCTCTTGGCTGCTGCCTGCTCCTCTCACGGCTCTGCCGCAGGCTTGAGCCGCTTTGACCTTCGCTCTGCATACTGCTCAGACGGGGCTTTCGGCTGGCTCCTCTGGATTCCCCATTCTGCTTGGAATAGGACAAACACACCTATCAGATGAAGTTCGCGGCAGGTTCAGATGGGGCTTTCGGCGGGCCTCGTCGTTACCTCACATCAGTTTGGGTGGCTCGATGATGCGGGATATGGTTTGTCGTCTCCTGCACTTTGTGACTGGCTGCAACAGAAAAGCCCCGCACGAACAATGCCGTACGGGGCTTCTTGGACTTTATCTCGCTTCTGACGAGAACCTTGTTTTCTGCAATATCAACTTGGCTTTACAAGCGAACTGATTGCTCTCACTTCACCATCACGTTGGCCTGCAGCCGAGCTGATTGCTCATTCGGCAGAGGGAGAGAAGCCTGTGCGGCTTCTTTCCCTTTGCTCTCACTTCACCATCACGTTGGCCTGCGGCCGAGCTGATTGCTCGCTCGGATATAGGATAAGAGCGCATGAGCACCCTTATCCTATATCTCTCACTTCACCATCACCTTCTTTCCATTGATGATGTAGAGGCCCTTGGTGGTCTTCTGCACACGGATACCGTTGATGGTGTAGATGCCTGTGGGAGCCTTGGTCTCCTGGCTGGCAACCTGCTCGATGGCCGTTGCTCCGTTGAATTTCTTCACCAGCTTCTGCACTTCCTTATCGGTGAGAGCCTTGCCATATACACGTGCCAGAGCCACATCACCACGCCATGAGTTGCCGATAGAGTTGTTGCCACCGGGGTCGCCACCAATGCAGAACCACTTGCAACCATCGTTGGCAAAGCGGAAGATACCCGGAGCATCCAACTCATTGCAGAGCTTGCCATCCACATAGACGCGGGCCTTGCAGTTGAGTTGGTCATATACACCTATGATGTGATAGAACTTGCCGGCCTCGGGCACCACTCCGCTGGTGGTCCAGCGCCATGTACTGTTGCCTGTGGTGCTTACGTTGGGCAGGAAGGTGAACTCGTTCTGGCGGGCGCCGCTCTTGGTAGAGATGAGGAAGCCAGTGCCGCCTCCCTCCATACTTGAGAAGGGTTTCATCTCCACGTTGGGTATCTCACCCTCATACTGCAGCATGGCAACCACCTCCATGGTGTGGCCCAGAGCGATGGCGTTCATCACCTCGCTGTTGGTGGAATAGTCGATGCCATAGGCGTGGGTACCTGATCCTCCGAGGGGGTTATCGAAGTGAGCCACATTGAGCTTCAGGCTGTCGTTGTAGGATACAGTGGGTACACCGCGCACCTCAACGGCATTCTTCAAGGGAGAAACATCGGTGGCAGTGCCGTCCTCATTGAATACGATATCGAGGATATCGGCTACGGGGTCGGTCTCAGGCACATCAGTCTCGTGGTAGAAGAGGCTCTCGTCGTTGGTGTAGCCGCCGTCCTTCTTCTGGCCCACCACCTTGTGAGTGGAGTCGAGCACGGGATAGGGGTCGGAGCCAATGTTCTGATACCAATGAGGATTGTCGGTGTTGCCCTCATTGAGCAGGTAGCAGATTTCTCCGCTGGCCAGCTGCTCGTCGGTAACCTGTGTGCCGGCAATGTCGCCGTAGGGAGTCTTGAAGAAGGTGTTACGCACCGACATGTTGACGGGCCTGCGGCCTATGGTGTTGCTGCCGGCTGCACTCATCTGGATGTCACCGAGCTGCAGGCAGTTGGTGATGCGTGATGCTGCGGAGTTCCAGCCCACCAGACCACCGCTGCTGTCTGTACTGCTGCCGGTCATAGTGCCGTTGAACAGACAGTTGTCAATGAGTGTGTAGCCGTTTACCACAGCTATCAGTCCGCCATGAGTACCGTCACCCATGATAGTGGAATTCACATTGATACTGCTGGTCACATTGCTGATACGGCTGTTATCATGGCTATCCACGGTCACAGCAGCGGCAAACTTGGCTGATGTGTTGATGGTGCCGTCGATGACGAGGTTGCGTACCTCGGCATTCTTCTGCAGCGTGCGCATGAGGGCCGCACCATTCTCGGTGCAGTTCATGTTGAGTGTAATCTTGTGTCCATCACCGTCCAGGATGCCGTCCAAGTGGTCGAGCATCTGCCCGGCAGTGAAGTTGGGGATATCAGCCACCAGCTTACCCACCACACCATTGGGTGCTTTGCCTGCAAAGTAAATCAGCTGTGCGTTGGTAGATATCTGATACACACCATCCACGAGCTGGGGATAGAAGCCGGTCTCCTTGAGTATAGCCACCTCACGAGCCTGCTCTGTGGTGTAAGTGCCTTTCTCGAAAGCGTCGAGCACAGCCTCATACTTATCCATGCCATTGTTATACTCTGCTTCGGTGATTATCTTGTCGGCATCCAGTTTCTGCAGTATGTCATAGATGAACATTGCCTCATCTACCATGCTCACATAAGCCTTGCGGGCCTCGAGCACCTGCTGGAAGAGGCTGCTGAAGGTCTCTACCAGTGCATACTTATCCTCGGCAGATGTGCACGCAGGTATGGCTGCTATGGCCTGCTGAAGCTGCTCCTTGAGCACATTAGGACAACCGGGATGCTGTGCGTAGTCGCTTCCCGTGCTGGGCTCAAACTCGATGATACCCTGTGCGCGGGCTGCCATGCACTGCAGGGTACTGTCGATATATGCCTCGGCATCATGCAGTGTCTCATAATAGATAACGTGTATGTTGGAGATTCCCACCCAGTCGGTGCCGGGCACGGTGTTGGCATTCTCCACGCCCAGAGTGAGTGTACTGTCGGTCACCACCGTCACCAGATAGTTGAGCGCACGGCCTGCAGCGGCTGCGTTGGCTATGCTGGCGCGTCCGTGCATGGCATATCCCACCAGGTCGGTGCCCGATCCGCGCTCGCTGTATATCTCCTTGTCGGTAGCTCCATCGCCCTCGGTGGTCTGAGTGAGGTAGCAATTCTGGCCATCGACAGCGTCTGCCACGGGGATGTAGGTTTCATACACCGTGGGGAGATAGAGGCGGGTGCCATTGAGATAGACCTGTGCAGCATAGTAGGTGCTGTAGAAGTCATCATAGGGGCGGTAGGCTCCGTTGACCTTCATGACATACACACCGTTGTTGCGATGCTCCAGTGTCTGGTACGTGTTGCAGTTCTTGGCAAAGCACTCAGCAGCGGTAAATCCTGTGGTGCTGCTCCTTATGGTGCCGTTCATGGGCAGTCCCTGCCAGCCGTTGAGCCCGTCAGAGAAGTCGGCGTTGGTGAGCAGGTTGGTGATTTCAACACCCGACTTCACGCCAGTCTCAATGGCACGCTTGAGCATTTCCTTCACTGCCTGTGTCTCGGCTTTTATCTGCTCCACATCGAGCAGCCTTGTTTCCATGATGTAGAGAGCGCCTCCGTTGGCATAGGTTTCACCTGGAGCTTCGTCGCTCTGCAGGTAATCCTCGAGCAGTTCACGTGCTGCACCCTCAAAGTCAGTATTCTCGTCCAGATAAGCCAGTGTGCTGTTCACCTCATCGCGGTAAGCCTTGTAGGCTACCACACTGGAGTCCAGTGACAGGCGCAGAGTGGCCAGAGTGGCCTTCTCGGCTGCCAGAGCCTCGGCATCACCAGTGTTCACCAGAGCATCCATCTTGTCCAGCTGGGCTGTATATGCCTCCAAGTAGGCAGAGTAAGCGATGAAATCTTCGGCACCTATATAAGTGCGTGCATCATCGAGAGACTGCTTGATGACCAGCACATTGGCTGCATCCACACCGCCCTTGACGTCCTGCCAGAGTGCTTCAGCCTGCTCGCCGGTGAGGGGATCGCCATATACACGAGCCACAGCAACGTCTCCGCGCCAGCCGGCCTGTACGTTGGAACCGCCCGGATCACCGCCTATGCAGAACCACTTGCTACCGTCCTTGGCAAAGCGGAACTGCTTGTCGGTACTGATGCTGTTCATCAACTTGCCATTGCAATAGATGTAGGCTTTGCCTTCCTCCTGGTTCCACACACCCACGAAATGGTAATAAACCTTCTTCTCGGGTGAGATGCCGCTGGTACACCAGTTCCATTTGCTGCTGCCGTCAGCACTTACGTTGGGCAGGAACGTCATTACGTTTCCTCGGTTGCTCCCCGTTATCAGGAATCCCGTACCGCCTGCCTCCATGCTTGAGAAGGGCTTGATTTCGACGTCTTTCACCTCTGAATAGTCGGCCATAACCACCATCTCGAGCGAATGACCGTCGGCGAGTTTGTTCTTGAACTCCTCATTCTGCTCATAGTCGATGCGGTAGCCGCTGGAGTTGTTCTGCCCCCAGTTGTTGGTGAAGTTAGCCACTACGAAGCCGAAGGCGTCGTTGTAATAGGTGCTGAATGCAGTTCCCACGGTTTCAACTGTGTTCTTCATTGGCGAAACATCCTCTGCTGTTCCGTCGGCATTGAACTTGACATCCAACAGGTCGGCCACTGGTTTGGTGACCTCTTGCGCCATCAAAGGCCCCCCCAACGCTGTCAACAGGGCAGCGGAGAGCATCCATCGCGTAAAGTTCCTCTTCATGTTGTTTGGTTTTATATGATTAACAGAGATTTATCAAGCAACTCTTCTGCTTGCTCTATACGCAAAGTTAAGAGATTTGAGCATTCAACAAGCATTCGAGGAGCAAAAAAACAGCTTCCTTGCACTATTTTTCGACGAATAATGCAAAAATATGGCTTTTCAGTGACGACACCGTGACAAAAAAGCGCTAAAAGGGTGAGAAAAAGGCTTATCTTCTCTCCTTCCAGTAATGTGGCATGAAGAGGAAGAGGACGGTGAAGATTTCCAGACGTCCCACAAGCATATAGAAACTCATGAGCCACTTGCCTGCAGGCAGGATGGAGGCGAAATTGCAGGCCGGTCCAACGGTGCCCGTGCCTGGTCCTACATTGCTCAGAGTGCAGATGCTGGCGCCTACGCAGGTATCCACATCGGCTCCCATCAGTCCGTGACAGGCGGCTCCCAAGGCAACGAGAAGCAGATATACGAAGACGAAGGTGAGCGTGCGGCGCACTTTCTCCTCGCTCACAACGTGCCCGTTGACCCTCACGCTGAGCACAGCACGCGGATGAAGCTGCAACACCAGCTCGTTGAAAAGGGTTTTCATCGAGATGAGAATCCTCAGCACCTTGATTCCTCCAGCCGTGCTACCTGCACAGGCTCCTATGGCCATAATGGTCACCGTGGGTCCCCAGAAGGCAGCCCCCCAGCTGACATAGTCAAACTTCTGGGCGGCAAAGCCTGTGCTGCTCATGATGGACGACACATGGAAGAGCGACGAGCGGAACGTCTCCTCCAGTCCATGCGGCAAGAGTTCCGACGGACAGCTGTCTGACGTGACAAACATAAAGAGCACGATGAAGAGCAACACCGAAATGCCCACAATGCCGAAGAACGTCTTGGTCTCCTCGTTACACCACAGCGTAGCTGGACGACCGATACTGGCATAGTAGAACAGACTGAAGTTCACGCCGCTGAGAAGCATGAAGAAACAGCACACATACTCTATATAAGCGCTGTGGAAATAGCCTATGCTGGCCGTATGAGTACTGAATCCGCCTGTGGCGATAGTGCTCATGGCATGGCACACAGAGTCGTAGGTGTCCATCGGACCCAGCCAGTAACACAGCGCACACACGGCTGTGAGAAACAGGTAAATGAGCAGCAGACGCCTGGCCGTATCGCCTATCTTGGGCCGCAACTTATCTACCCCCAAGCCTGTCACCTCGGCAGAAAAGACGTTGCTGCTCCTCATGTCGTAGGACGGAATAAGGGCGAAGGAGAAGACCACTATGCCCAGTCCGCCTATCCAGTGGGTCAGACTGCGCCAGAAGAGCAGCCCCTTGGGCATGGCATCCACATCGGAAATGCAAGTGGCACCCGTGGTGGTGAAGCCGCTCATTGCTTCGAAGAAAGCAGCATGCACGTCCATTCCCGCTATGAACATATAAGGAATGGCACCTATGACGGAGAACACCACCCATGAGAGTGTGACTACCAGGAAACTGTCGGCGCGTGTGAGGCGCTTCTCTTTCTCGTGCTCGCCCGCCACCTTGCAGCCCAGTCCGATGACGAACACCGCTGCGGCGGTCATCAGATATATCTGCCATTGGCCCTCGCGGTAGAATGCCGACACGACTGCACTGAGGGCCAGCAGCAGGCTCTCCATCATGATAAGTATGCCGAAGATGCTTTTCTTCATTATTATATAGTGGCACGCAGCAATCGGCCACAGGCTCACCGGCCTGTAGCACCATGCTGTCATGCTTTAGGGTATTTATTTCTTGTCCAGAGCGTGCCTGGGATAATCGATGGTGTAATGCAGTCCACGGCTCTCCTTGCGCTCCAGCGCCTGGCGGGTGATGAGGTAGCCCACATTGATCATATTTCTCAACTCACAGATGTCACGGGTAGGCTTCACACGCTTGAACAGGTGTTCTGTCTCCTCGTAGAGCAGGTCCAGACGCTCCCAGGCCCGGTGCAGACGCAGGTCACTGCGCACGATTCCCACATAGGTGCTCATTATCTGGTTCACCTCTTTCACGTCCTGGGCTATCAGCACCTTCTCCTCATTGCTCATGGTGCCTTCATCGTTCCATTCCGGAACACGCTCGTTGAAGTCATACTTGTCGATGACCTCCAGCGAGTGACGTGCTGCAGCATCGGCATAAACCACTGCCTCGATGAGAGAATTGCTGGCCAGGCGGTTGCCTCCATGCAGTCCGGTGCACGAGCATTCGCCCACCGCATACAGGCGATGTATGCTGCTCTGGCCGTCCAGATCCACCTTGATGCCTCCGCACATGTAGTGTGCACTGGGAGCCACGGGAATATATTCCTTGGTGATGTCTATTCCGATAGACAGGCACTTGGCGTAGATGTTGGGGAAATGGTGCTTGGTCTCCTCGGGATTCTTGTGCGTGACGTCCAGGCAAACGTGGTCCAAGCCATGAATCTTCATCTCACGGTCGATGGCGCGAGCCACTATATCACGTGGTGCCAGGCTGCCGCGCTCGTCATACTTCTGCATGAACTCCTCGCCGTCAGGCAGTCGCAGGATGCCTCCATAACCGCGCATAGCCTCTGTAATGAGGTAGGCAGGATGAGTTTCCTTGGGATTGAAGAGCACGGTGGGGTGGAACTGTACGAACTCCATATCCTTCACCTTACCCTTGGCACGATATACCATGGCTATTCCGTCGCCGGTGGCAATATTGGGATTTGAGGTTGCTGCATATATGGCACCCGTTCCGCCGGTGGCTACCAGCGTGATGCGGCTCAGGTAGGTATCCACCTTGCCTGTATCGGGATTGAGCACATAGGCACCATAGCACTCTATATCGGGAGTGCGGCGAGTGACGCGTATGCCCAGATGATGCTGGGTGATGATCTCCACGGCAAAGTGATTCTCGAGTATCTCAATGTTGGGATGACGGCGCACTGCCTCCATGAGTCCGCGCTGTATCTCGGCTCCTGTATCATCGGCATGGTGCAGGATACGGAACTCGGAGTGGCCTCCCTCGCGGTGCAAATCAAACTCCCCGTCCTCTTTCTTATCGAAGTTGACACCCCACTTGACGAGGTCGCGGATGCCGGCAGGCGCATTGCGCACCACCTGCTCCACTGCTGCGGGGTCGCTGATAAAGTCACCGGCTATTATGGTGTCCTCTATATGCTTCTCAAAGTTGTCCACCAGCAGGTTGGTCACAGAGGCGATACCTCCCTGTGCCTTTGCGGTATTGGCTTCCTCCAGTGTGGTCTTGCACACCAGCGCAACCTTTCCCTTGCCTGCATCTGCTACTTTCAGGGCGTAACTCATGCCCGCCACGCCACTTCCTATAATAAGGAAATCAAATTTGCGTATCATGTTGCTTTTGGGTTTATAACCGTTTATCAGCGCAAAAATACTGAAATTCCCGCACAAAGAGAGCCGTTATCCATTTTTTCTTTAACTTTGTGACAGATTAAACCAAGAGAAGCGAGAGGATGACAACATATAACAGATGGAGCAGGCTGGCTATGCTGGCAGCACTGCTCCTGTGCCTTACGGCATGCGGCACAAAGCGTTATGCCGTGCAGAGCACCCCCGTGCTGCCTGCCACACAGACTACCGACAGCGCTCTGGCAGCAGACAATGGGGCTGAAGCAGACAAGGCTGGCGAGGATGCCGAAGACTCTGCCAACGTGCATCACAACCTGGCCGTGAAGCCTGCCGACCAGCATTCGTGGTTGGGATATGTGCAGCATCGTATCGACTCGCTATGCCATTCGGTCATCAGCGAAACGTCCCAATTGGGCATCCTCATCTACGACCTGACCGACAACCAGCCCATCTACGCACTCAACCCACAGCACCGCATGCGGCCGGCATCGTGCATGAAGCTGGTCACCTGCATCACTCTGCTCGACAGAATGAGCGGCTCGCAGTCGCTCTGCACCGAAGTGCGTGCTACCGGACAACTGGCCAACGGAGTGCTCAACGGCGACCTCTATCTCACGGGCGATATGGATCCGATGCTCTCACGAGAGAACCTCGACAGCCTGGCCTGCGCACTTCGTCAGGCAGGCATCGACAGTGTGGCGGGCAGGATATGCGAACTCATGCCGCCCTATGAGGTGCCCACCTACGGCTGGGGATGGTGCTGGGACGATGACTACGGTCCGCTGGCAGCCCACATGGTGGATGGTGCCGAGGGCATACTGGCAGCCTGGCCCGAAGCGCTCATCAAGGCTGGCATCCGACTGAACACCAGCATGATGGCCGAGGTGAACGGGCAGGAGGGAGAGACCATCGTGGCCTTTGCCATCGAGCATCCCATTGCCCAGGTGATGGAGCCTTTGCTCAAGAAGAGTGACAACATCTATGCCGAATGCCTCTTTCACCGCCTGGCAGCCATGAGCAGCCACAAGAAGACAGCCCGCCACCAGGCTGCTGCCGTGGTAGATAGCCTTATCACACGTCTGGGACTGGAGCCTAAGGACTATCTGATAGCCGACGGAAGCGGACTGTCACTATACAATTATGTGACACCCGAACTGCTGGTCACGCTGCTCAATCATGCACAGCACAACGAGCAGATACGCCAGTATCTGCTGCCCTGCCTGCCCATAGCGGGAGTAGATGGCACTCTGAAGAAGCGCATGACGGGCACAAGGGCACAAGGCAACGTGCTGGCCAAGACGGGCACCGTGGAAGGTGTTTCCTCGCTGAGTGGTTATCTCACAGCGGCCAATGGGCATCTCATCTCATTCAGCATCATCAACCAAGGCATCGCACGCACCCGCACCGGGCATAACTTCCAGGACCAGGTGTGCCTGATACTGTGTGAGTGAACCGAGGCAAACTATTCGTACAAACAAGGCAAACGGCCTGACAAAATATCATAACATACAAACATTTGACAATGAAAAGGTTTCTTTTAATCGCGATGCTGGGTATGTCGCTCGGTGCTGCAGCACAAAACTACAGCGACACTTACACCATCGACAGGGGCGGAAAAAGCTGCTCGGAATGGGTAAGCCAGTTTACCAGCGAGGTGCAGCTGCTGGAGTCGGAGGTTTCATCGCTCAAGGCGAGGGTGAAGACCGACGGTTCCAACCAGCTCAAGCGCCAACTCAAGGAGAAGCAGGCCGACCTGAAGGCTGCGAAGAACAACCTGAAAGTGGCCAAGAAAGCCATGAAGAGCGACAAGGCAGCCGACAAGGCCATGCAGAAAGCCATGAAGGAAGGTGCCAAGCTGCAGTCCAAGAAGGACAAAGCACAGGCATCACTCATCAAGGCGCAGCAGAAATCAGCAGCAGCCGAAAAGAAGGTGACAGAGGCCGAGCAGAAGCTTGAAAAGGCCCGTCAGGACCTGGACAAAGCGCTGGCCGACGTGGATAAAGCACGCGCCAATGTGAATGACCTGCAAAACTCATCCGACATCTCGCAGACCAGCATACGCAAAGCCCGTGAGCAGAAAGCCGCTGCACGCAAGATGGTGCGCGACCACGTGATGGTACGCTCCAACGGCAAGAGCGGAAGCATGCACTGACCCCTGCCTCTGGCATGAAACCTGCCCTGCACACACAGCCGCGTGGACAATGACTGCCCATGCGGCTACTGTTTTCTCCTTAATATAATACGCGCACGCGAGGAGCACAGCAATATACCACAAACGTGGTATTGCAGCACCCGGCAGATGCCCGTACCTTTGCAGTGTCATTCAGAAGGAAAGCTACTGCAAGCGAGCTACAAGCACTCCCGATGCTGGCATGATTACAAAACACATCAAACACATACTACTATGGCAAAGATTTATGAGAAACTGACCGAGCTGGTGGGCCGCACGCCCCTGCTGGACCTGCAGCGCCTGGCAGCAAAGAAGAACGCACAGGCACAGGTGGTGGCCAAAGTGGAGTACTTCAATCCTGGAGGCAGCGTAAAGGACCGCATCGCCCTCAACATGATAGAAGATGCCGAGCAGAAGGGCATTCTGAAGCCCGGCAGTGTCATCATCGAACCCACAAGCGGAAACACTGGAGTGGGCCTGGCATGGATAAGCCGCGTGAAGGGCTACGAAGCTATCATCGTGATGCCAGAGACTATGAGCCGCGAGCGACAGAACTTGCTGCGTGCAGCAGGCGCCAAGCTGGTGCTCACCTCAGGCGCCAAGGGCATGAAGGGAGCCATAGAGGAGGCCAACCGGCTCAAGGATGAGACACCCGGCGCAGTCATCCTGGGACAGTTTGTCAACCCAGCCAATCCCGACATGCACGAGCGCACCACTGGTGAGGAAATCTGGCAGGATACTGACGGAAAGGTGGATATCTTTGTGGCTGGAGTGGGCACAGGCGGCACCGTGACAGGTGTGGGCCGGGCACTCAAGAAGCATAATCCCAACGTGAAGATAGTGGCCGTGGAGCCCGAGAGCAGCCCAGTGCTGAGCGGCGGACAGCCTGGCGCACACAAGATACAGGGTATAGGAGCCGGCTTCATCCCGCAGACCTACGACAGTCAGGTTATTGACGAGATAATCCAAGTGAGCAACGACAACGCCATCCTCACGGGTCGCGAACTCTCGCTCTACGAAGGACTCATCGTAGGAATCAGTTCGGGTGCCGCCACCTACGCAGCTCTCCAGCTGGCCCAGCGCCCTGAGAACAAGGGCAAGCGCATAGTGGCTCTGCTGCCCGACACAGGTGAGCGCTACCTGAGCACGCAGCTCTACGCCTTCGAAGAGTACCCTCTCTGATATCGCACAGTACGCTATCCCTATTCCTCTATCAGGGTAGGTGATACGAGACAAGGGGCATCCCAACGGCTTTCATACCGCAGGGATGCCCCTTGCTTTGTGTTGTCCTTCTCTGACAGACCGCTCAGAAGCGGTAGCCGTATGTGATGCCGGCGTTGAAGTTCTTCAGTTCGGGAAGCTCGTAACCGAAGCTCTCAAACTGTTTGCGGCGGTAGTTGTCGCGATACATATCGGTCAGTCCCCAGTCGAAGGAGAATGTGAGGGAGTGATGATTGGCATACTCGACACCCACACGGAAGCCCAGACCGAAGTCGTAACGCTGTATGTTGCCCAGCTCATTCTTGTTGTTACGGAAGAACTTATATGACTTGTCCTTCACCGCATCGCTGTCGAAGTCGTATTTCACCTTGCCGTTCACGCCGATGGCAAAGTATGGACCGAAGTCGGCATACACGCCCAGATTCTCGAGCACATTGTAGCGATAACCCACGTGCAGGGGTATCTCGATGTAGTAGGGGCGGTACTTCACCGTCACATCACGGCTCTCATCACCTACTATCACATCATTCAGCTTGGCACCCTTCATGGTATAGCCTACGCCCAGATTGACGAATACACCGTAGCAGGAAGGCAGCATATACTCACCGCGCACGCCTATGTTGAATCCTGCCTTAGGGTCTGTGAGACAATCCACAGAGGAGTCGGTGTAACGGAAGTTGCTGATGTTCATTCCAAAGAAGCCTTGGAACGTGAAGCCTGGTTCGGGCACATAGTCCAGAGCCTTGGCGCTGCCGGCACACATGATAGCGGCCAGTGCAAGAGTCAGAAGCTTTTTCATTCTCTATTGAATTATAGGTTTAAGTTAACACAAAGTTAACCCATTTACACATTACTTCACGCATCCCGAACATTTTTTCTTGCATTCCGCCGTCGATTTATCACGCTTTTGGGCAATTTTCAGTACTAATAGGACAACGATGCTGCCCATTGCACCTACATCCGCAGCAAGTCAAATGTACATAAGCAACACATTTACACACCCACAGAAGCACGGAAAAACGAAAAATGAGTAACTTTGCCCATGAAAATCAATACGAAAAAAGATGGAAATGAACATTTCGCCAGACATCAGGTACATCGGTGTGGATGACCTGGATATCGACCTCTTTGAGAACCAATACATTGTGCCTGAAGGCATGAGCTATAACAGTTGGCTCATCGCAGACAGCCAGGTGGCTATCCTGGACACTACCGACGCACGTCTGGCAGAGGAGTGGAAGCGCCATCTCACACAGGCACTCGCCGACCGCCAGCCCGATTATCTGGTGGTGCATCACATGGAACCCGACCACGCATCGTTGGTGGCATGGGCCATGGAGCAGTATCCCGCCATGCAGATAGTGTGCAGCACACAGGCGGCCAAGATGCTGCCACAGTTCTTCGAGGGTATCAAGACCGACGGACGTGTGCGCATAGTGAAGGAGGGCGATACGCTCTGCCTGGGCCAGCACACGCTGCGCTTCATAGGCGCACCCATGGTACACTGGCCCGAGGTGCTGATGAGTTATGAGGAAAAGAGCGGCACGCTGTTCAGCGCAGATGCCTTTGGCAAGTTTGGCGCACTGCAGAACGAAAACGACGACTGGGCTTGCGAAGCCCGACGATACTACTTCAACATCTGCGGAAAGTACGGCACCCAAGTGAAGAACGTGCTCAAGAAGGCCACTTCACCCTGCCCGCAAGCCATCTGCCCCCTGCATGGACCCGTGCTGCGCGGTGCTGCCCTGCAGCAGGCTGTGAGCCTGTATGAAACCTGGAGCAGCTATGAACCCGAGAGCGAGGGTGTGTTGGTTGTCTATGCCAGCATACATGGCGGCACCAAGAAGGCTGCCGAGCGACTGGCCGATATGCTGCGCGAGAAGGGTGTCAAGAAGGTGGTGCTGGCCGACCTGACCCGCTCCGACATGGCCGAAGTAATCGAGGATGCTTTCCGCTATCCTGCTCTGGTGGTGGCTGCATCCAGCTACGATGCCGGTGTATTCCCCGTGATGCACGACTTCCTGTACCATCTGCAGATAAAGAATTACCAGAAGCGTCGCCTGGGCATAGTGGAGAACGGCAGCTGGGCACCTACTGCCGGACGTGTGATGAGGGCGATGATAGAACAGCTGAAGGACTGCGAGATAGTGGAGCCGATGGTGACCATACGCAGCCGCATGAAGGAGGCCGACCTCCCGCAACTGGAACTCCTGGCTCAGGCTATGCTGGCCTGAACCTCACGCTGGCCGATGATGCCGGGCACACTGCTGCCCGTAATCATCGGCCAAGCACTCTCCCATACATTATATATATAGGAGAATGTGACGCTCCCACGCGGCAGAACGCCACAAGGAGCATCCTGTCCAACCTAAACCAAGACTCAAACTAATAAGACACAGCCTTATGAACAAGACTATCACTTGCCTGTTGGCCACATTGCTCACACTCACTCATGCACTGGCACAGACTGATGCCGACGGCGTGCGCACCTGGGATGGGGGCGGACGGATGCAGGCCGACATCTGCGTGTATGGCGCCACATCGGGTGGCATCACAGCAGCACTCACCGCCAAGCGGATGGGCAAGAGCGTAATCCTGATAGAGCCCTCGCGACGGATAGGCGGGCTCACAGCCGGCGGACTGGGCAAGACAGACGTGGGCAGAGTGGAGATCATTCAGGGACTTGCCATGGACTTCTACCGCCGGGTGGGCACTATCTATGGCAAGGCCGACGCTGTGTTCGACTTCGAGCCCAAGGTTGCGCTGGCCGCCTTTGAGCAGATGCTGCGCGAGGATAACCTGCCGGTACAGATGGAGAGACGTGTGATAAAGGTCAAGAAAAAGGGCAACCGCCTGAGGGAGATAGTACTGGAAGATGCCTCGCAGCGCCACCGCCAGCACTTGTGCATCGAGGCAAGCGAGTTTATCGACTGTAGTTACGAGGGCGATCTGATGGCACGTGCCGGGGTGAGTTATACCGTTGGCCGTGAGCCGAACAGCCAATACGGCGAGACCTACAACGGTATGCAGATGCTGGACAAGCACCAATTCCCCGACGGTGTAGATCCCTATCGCGAGAAGGGCAACCCCGAGAGCGGACTCCTGTGGGGTATCATGGAAGGCGATATGGGGCAGACGGGACAGGGCGACAAGCGGGTACAAGCCTACAACTTCCGCATCACCATGACCAACGACCCGCATAACCGCATACCCATCACCAGGCCTGAGAACTATGACTCTACTCGTTACGAACTGCTCGTACGCTGGAAGGAGACGGACCCCTGGCGGTCAGACAAGCTGAGGGACTGCTTTGCATGGGACCTCATGACCAACCCCACCAAGACCGACATCAACAATAACCAGGCCTTCTCAACCGACATGATAGGCTACAGCTGGGACTATCCCGAAGCTTCGTACAAGCAAAGGGAGCGCATCTTCAAGGAGCATCTCGACTACACCAAGGGGCTTCTGTGGTTTGTGGCAAGCGACCCCAGAGTGCCGGCATTCGTGAGACGGCAGATAGGGGAGTGGGGCTACCCCAAGGACGAATACCCCGAGAGCGACCACTTCACGCCGCAACTCTACATACGCGAATCGCGCCGGATGATAGGACGCTACGTGATGACACAGGCCAACTGCCAGCATGAGGCGGTGGCCAATGACCCTGTAGGATGGGCTGCCTACACTATGGACTCGCACAACTGCGGCCGTTATGTGGTCAACGGCATGGTGAAGAACTGCGGCGACGTGCAGATTTACCTGCCCAAGGGAAAATACAACATCAGCTACCGCAGCATCACACCTCAGGAATATGAGGCAGAGAACCTGCTGGTGCCATTCTGCCTGTCGGCCTCGCACATCGCCTTTGGCAGCATACGCATGGAGCCTGTGTTCATGGTGCTGGGACAGTCGGCAGCCATAGCCGCCGCGCTGGCCATCGACCGGCACGAGGGTTGCGTGCAGAGGGTGAGCAGCCTGGAAGTGATGGAGAAATTCGGTTCGATAACCGGAAAATGAGGCTGAAAGAAGAAGAAAACGGCATCATCCGGCACCACAAAAGCCATATTGTGCTAACTTTGTAAGCGACAACTATATCAAACTACAATCCTCATACGTATGAAAAGACATTTTATCACTGCCTGCATACTCGCATTGGCCGCATTTCTGGGCATGCCGGCCAGCCTGTGGGCACAGTCTGCCGACAACGAGCCAGACGACAGAAACATCGTAATCTACGGCAAGGGAAACCAGGTGCTGTACTCGGTGAAGACCAGCGAAGTGGATAGCATCGTGTTTGCCGACCCGCAGCCCACTGCCGACATGCTCGATGTGGTGTTTCACGAAGACGGCACCGCTGAGGATGTATCGCCTATGAAGAACGAGGTGAAACTGGTGGGCAACACCAGCTATACACGCTTCAGCAAGGCATACAACCGATATATGGCCACCTTCACAAACCCCTGGGCAGGCACAGCCACCGGCTATTACCGCATCGACTATGACCAGAACCAGGAGTTCAGAAGCAAGCTCGCCGACGGACACACGCTGGAAGTGCTATTCATGCCAAACTACTCCGGCACCATCCCCAACCAGGAATGCAAGCCCTTCTCAGCCATGCAGGCGGGCGGCACAGGCTTCCTGGTGACCACCACCAGCGGAGCACGCAAGAACGAGATATGCTTTCTCCCCAACACCTCCACCAATGGCAAGAGCACATGGCGATGGGCCACCAGCGGCATCGTACCGCAGCCCAAGGTGTATTACCACGTGGTGGGCGTGTGGAACAAGCAGGAAGGAAAGGCTTATGTATATGTCAACGGTGAACTGAAGAACACCATTGACGCTCCGGGCAACTTCAATTTTGCAAGCAGCGGAAACAACTGGTTCTGCGTGGGTGGCGACCCCAACGGAGCATCGCAGGCTGCACAGGCATGGCTGGGCAATGTGGTGCTGGCACGCATCTACGACGCTCCGCTCACTCAGAAGGATGTGACCAGGCTGTGGAAAGACGTGGATGTGGAGCCTGACGAGGCAGAGGCCGAACTGGTGAAGAACGTTGACTTCCTGAGCGGAATGGGCGTGAAGGCAGGTGGCACCTATCTGGTGAGCGGCGAGGGATTTGCCGAAGGCGACCAGGTGACACTCACCCTCGTCACCGACAGGAGCAAGACCTTCACTGCCACCACCACCGTGCAGGAAGGCGGAGCGCTGCTGCGACTGCCTGCCAACCTGACAAGCGGCCAGTACCGCATGACTCTCATGCGAGGTGAGAAGAGCCAGGAACTGGGAGTGACCATGCTCACCGTGCTCGAGCAGTATCCCACCGGCATGCAGGTGATAGCCCACCGCGGCTACTGGGATACACCCGGAGCCGCCAAGAACTCGCGTGCATCGCTCAAGAACGCTATCAAACTGGGATGCTGGGGTTCGGAGACCGACGTGTGGATAACGGCTGACGGACATGTGATGGTGAACCACGATGCCACACTGGGCGGGGTGAGACTGGAGACCAGCACCCTTGACCAGGTGAAGAACCTCACCCTCAGCAACGGGGAGAAGATACCGCAGCTGTCGGAGTTCCTCGATATACTGGCCGGCGAAGGCAACACCAAGCTCATCATCGAGATAAAGACACACAGCGACGAAGCCCGTGGCAAAGCGTGCGTAGCGGCTGTGGTGGATATGGTCAAGAGCCGAGGGCTGCAGGCCAAGGTGGAGTACATCGCCTTCAGCATCAACCTCTGCAAGGAAGTTGTGCGCCTTGACCCCAACGCACATGTAGCATACCTCAACGGCGACCTTGGGCCTGCCACACTGAAGGCATTGGGAGTCATGGGACTGGACTACACAGCGGGCACCTACCGCAGCAACCCTGCTTGGCCAAACGTAGCACGTGCCAACGGTATGACCACCAACGTGTGGACCGTCAATGATATGCCCACAATGGCCGAGATGACCAACTGCGGTATCAACTTCATCACCACCGACAATCCTGTGGATGCACTCAAGGTGGAGCAGATATACAACCTGCAGAAAGCCGGGGAGTGAAATGCCGGAGGCCGCTGAAGGCTGTCACCGGGCAAACGGAAAGCCATCAGCCCCCTCATACATAGCAAAGCCTGACCAACCCCATCGGTCAGAAGCGGAAAGACAAGAATGCTGCGCGGTGAGCTACATCGCGCAGCATTTCTTTTTGGAAAAGACCGGAGAGAGAAAGAAAGAAAATTTATGAAAGACGGAAAGAGAATTGAAAAGAGACAGGAAGAGAGCTGACGAGAGAGTAGAAAAGGACCAGGAAGGGCTGAAGGGCGGCATATCACAAACAAGGCACAAAGGCGGGGTAAAAAACGCAGCACGCTGCATGTGCCAACGCAGCGCATTGCATCACCCATCGCAGCACGCTGCACCGCCCATCGCACCGCCCTCCCTTTTCCCCTAAACAATAAAGCAGGATGGCGAGCTCCCCTATGGGGGAGGACAGAAGAGGCGGTCTCTGGCCCCTTACAACTTTTTGTAAGGCATTATTCTTGGTCTATCGCAAGCGATATCGTACCTTTGTACCCAAATACGCATAAACAAGAAATACAACACATAAGACAATGGCAAGAGAATACAACTTCCGAGAGATTGAGAAGAAATGGCACCAGAAATGGGTGGCCAACCACACATACCAGGTGACGGAAGACACCAGCAAGAAGAAGTTCTACGTCCTCAACATGTTCCCCTACCCAAGCGGAGCAGGACTGCACGTGGGTCATCCGCTCGGATATATAGCCAGCGACATCTATGCACGCTATAAGCGTCTGCAGGGCTACAACGTTCTCAACCCCATGGGATATGACTCCTACGGACTGCCCGCCGAGCAGTATGCCATACAGACAGGGCAGCACCCCGAGAAGACCACCTTCCAGAACATCGACCGCTACCGCAAGCAGCTGGACAAGATAGGCTTCTGCTTTGACTGGGACCGCGAAGTGCGCACCTGCTCTCCCGACTATTACCACTGGACACAATGGGCTTTCCAGAAGATGTTCGGCTCGTTCTTCTGCACATCATGCCAGAAAGCACAGCCCATCGAGAAGCTCATAGAGCACCTGGAGAAGCACGGTACCGAGGGACTGCACGCTGCATGCAGCGAGGAACTGACCTTCACCGCCCAGGAGTGGAACGCCATGAGCGAGCAGGAGAAGAGCCAGACTCTGATGAACTACCGCATTGCCTTCATGGGTGAAACCATGGTGAACTGGTGCCCCAAACTGGGTACCGTGCTGGCCAACGACGAGGTGGTAGAGGGAGTGAGCGTGCGTGGAGGCTACCCCGTGGAGCAGAAGAAGATGCGCCAATGGTGCCTGAGAGTGAGCGCCTACGCACAAAGGTTGCTCGACGGACTGGACACCATCGAATGGAGCGACTCTATCAAGGAGACACAGAAGAACTGGATAGGACGCAGCGAAGGCGCTGAGGTGGAGTTCCAGATAGCCGATACAGACGAGAAGTTTACCATCTTCACCACACGTGCCGACACCATGTTCGGTGTAACCTTCATGGTTCTGGCACCCGAGAGCGAACTGGTGCAGAAGCTGACCACCGACGCTCAGAAGGCCGAGGTGGAGCAGTATCTGGCCTACGTGAAGGGCCGTACCGAGCGCGAGAGGCAGATTGACCACCGCGTGACAGGTGTGTTCTCGGGTTCTTATGCCATCAATCCCTTCACCGGCGAGCGTAATCCCATATGGATAAGTGAGTACGTGCTGGCAGGATATGGTACTGGTGCCATCATGGCCGTACCGGCCCATGACAGCCGCGACTATGCCTTTGCACGCCATTTCAACCTCCCCATCATACCCCTGATAGAGGGTGCCGACGTGAGCGAGGAGAGTTATGATGCCAAGGAGGGAATCGTGTGCAACAGCCCTGCCGAGGGAAAGACTCCTTACTGCGATCTGGTTCTGAACGGACTGACAGTAAAGCAGGCCATAGCAGCCACCAAGGAGTACGTCGAGAGCCACCAACTGGGAAGGGTGAAGGTAAACTTCCGCCTGCGCGATGCCATCTTCAGCCGTCAGCGCTACTGGGGCGAACCGTTCCCCGTTTATTACAAGCACGGAATGCCTCAGATGATACCAGAGGACTGCCTGCCAGTGGAGTTGCCTCAGGTGGAGAACTTCCTGCCCACCGAGACGGGCGAACCTCCCTTGGGCCATGCACAGATGTGGGCATGGGACGAGAAGCAGCGCAAGATAGTGGACAAGGCGCTGGTGGATGACCAGACAGTGTTCCCCATCGAGCTCTATACCATGCCGGGCTTTGCCGGTTCATCAGCCTACTACCTGCGCTACATGGACCCACACAACAGCCAGGCACTCGTTGGCAAGGAGGCCGATGAATACTGGCAGAACGTAGATCTGTATGTGGGTGGCAGCGAGCATGCTACCGGTCACCTCATCTATAGCCGCTTCTGGAACAAATTCCTCTTCGATCTGGGCGTTTCCTGCAAGGAAGAACCTTTCCAGAAACTGGTTAACCAAGGCATGATACAGGGTCGCTCCAACTTTGTATATCGCATCAAGGACACCAACAAGTTCGTATCTCTGGGTCTGAAGGACCAGTACGACACTACTCCCATACATGTAGATGTCAACATCGTGAAGAATGACATCCTTGACACAGAAGCCTTCCGCGCCTGGCGACCCGAATATGCAACGGCCGAGTTCGTGCTTGAGGACGGCAAGTATGTGTGCGGCTGGGCCATCGAGAAGATGTCGAAGAGCATGTTCAACGTGGTCAACCCCGACATGATAGTGGATAAGTTCGGTGCCGACACCCTGCGTCTCTATGAGATGTTCCTGGGTCCGGTGGAGCAGTCAAAGCCCTGGGATACCAACGGCATCGACGGTTGCCACCGCTTCCTGAAGAAGTTCTGGTCGCTCTTCTGGAGCAAGGACGGAGCTCTGCAGGCCGATGACAGCGAGCCTACAGCCGACAACCTCAAGAGCCTGCACAAGCTGATCAAGAAGGTGAGCACCGATATAGAGGAGTTCTCATACAACACCAGCATATCAGCCTTCATGGTGGCATGCAACGAGCTGAGCCAGCAGAAGTGCCATGCACGCGCCATCCTGGAGCCTTTCACCGTGCTCCTCGCTCCTTTTGCCCCGCATATAGCCGAGGAGCTGTGGGAAGCTATGGGCCATACAACAAGCATCTGCGACGCACAATGGCCTGTGTTCGAGGAGAAGTATCTGGTTGAGAGCAGTGTGCGACTGGGCGTGCAGTTCAACGGCAAGGTACGTTTCGCCATGGAATTCCCTGCCAGTGCCACTCCCGAAGAGATGGTAGCTATGGCCACCAGCGCTCCCGAAGCACAGAAGTACCTCGATGGCATGCAGGTGGTGAAGACCATCGCCATCCCCGGACGCATTGTGAACATAGTCATCAAGCCACAAGCATAAAACAACGCCATATACTGCAATGAGCAACAAGAGACTGCGCGCCTGGGAATTCTTCAAGGATTTCATGTCCATCAACCTGGGTATGGCCATCTATTCATTAGGATGGGCTGCCTTCCTGCTGCCTTATCATATCACCACCGGAGGTATGGCCGGTCTGCTGGCCATCATATATTATGTGACCGGCTTCCCCATCAGCATAGGTCTGCTACTGGTCAACAGCGTACTGCTCACCATAGCCTTCAAGCCCCTGGGATGGAAATTCGTGCTCAAGACAGCCTATGCTGTGGTGGCCCTCTCTACCTTCCTGAGCCTGGGACAAAGCATGGTGACCGATGACCAAGGACAACTCATCCAGATTCTGGGCGAGGGTCAGGATTCGATGGCATGTGTCTTGGGAGCCGTTCTCAACGGTTTGGGCATCGGCATCGTATTCCTTGCCGGAGGCAGCACAGGCGGATGGGACGTAATAGCAGCGCTTATCAACAAGTACCGCAATGTATCTTTGGGCCGAGTGCTGCTCTATCTCGACCTGGTGGTCATCGGTTCCTGCTGGCCCATCTTCCACGATTGGCGGATGGTGGTATTCGGCTATGTGACTCTGGCTGTATATACTTATGCACTTGACCTGCTGGTCAACAGCACCCGGCAAGATACCCAGTTCATCATCTTCACCTGCAAGAGCAAGGAGATATGCGACCGCATAGTGAGCGAGACAGTACACTCTGTGACCGTCATCAACGGTGAGGGTTACTACAGTCATCAGGAGATAAAGGTGCTTATCACCATTGTGCACAAGTCGGAACAGGTGAATATCCTGCGCATGATACAGGAGATAGACCCCTGCGCCTTTGTATCACAAAGCCGGGCCGAAGGTGTATATGGCAACGGCTTCAATGTCATCAAGGCATAAGCAAAGAGGCTGAACAGCCTTTGAAAGCCTGCTGCGGCAGCAATGAAGTCCGATTGAGCGGCCTCCGGCAGCCGACCACTGGCAGCAAGAAAGCCCAAAGGCATACATTATTCATATATATAAGCAGATAAAAAGAAAGTTATATGACGGCAACGAAACTATTGGGAGAGAATCCCCGCAGCCTGCTGCGCGACTATGCCCAGATAATTCTTGGCATCTTCATATACACGGTGGGTTACACATGCTTCCTGCTTCCCTACCAGATTATCACTGGCGGACTGAGCGGCGTATCGACAATCATCTACTATCTGATGGGCATTCATCCCAACTATACCTACTTTTGTGTCAACGGCGTACTCATCTTGCTGGCCGGACGCATTATGGGATGGCGCTACATGGTGAGGACTCTGATAGCCACGTTTGTCATCTCCTTCTTCATGGATATTATGCAGAGCTACATCACGACCATCGGTCCCGACGGAAAGGAACAGCTTACCCGCATCATAGGCGACCAGAAGTTCATGGCTTGCGTAATAGGTGGCATCATGGAAGGACTGGGTCTGGCCATCGTGTTCATGGCAGGAGGAAGCACCGGGGGAACCGATATCATTGCCAGCAGTATCAACAAGTACCGCAATATCTCGCTGGGACGACTGCTCCTCTTCATCGATGTGATAATCATCGCAGGCAGCTATCTGCTGTTCCGCAACCTTGAGATCATGGTGGTGGGATACCTTACGATGTTCATCAGCATGAACTTCCTTGACTTCGTCATCAACGGTGCCAGGCAGAGCGTACAGTTCATCATCGTGAGCAGCAAGCCGGATGAGATAGCACATGAGATAAATGTGCGGCTCGACAGAGGTGTGACCGTACTCTATGGCGAAGGCTTCTACACCAAAGAGAAGCGCCAGGTGCTGCTCATCCTGGCCAAGAAATATGAGAGTCGCCAGATATTCTCCCTCATCAAGCAGATTGATGGCAACGCCTTTGTATCGATGAGCAATGTGGAAGGTGTGTTCGGTGAGGGATTCGACACAATAAAGAAGTAAGCATGAAGAAACTGGTTATGGCCACCAACAATGCCGACAAGCTGCATGAGGTGAGACAGATGCTCGAGGGCAAGTACGAGATATGCTCGCTTGCCGAAATCGGTTGTCACGAGGATATCCCCGAGACAGCCGACACGCTGGAAGGCAATGCCTTGCAGAAGATGCGCTACGTGAAGGAGCATTACGGCATCGACTGCTTTGCCGATGATACCGGCCTGGAGGTGGAGGCACTGGATGGTGCACCCGGAGTATATACAGCACGCTTCGGCATGATGAACGGTTACGGCAAGAGCCATGATGCCCAAGCCAACATCCGCTGCCTGCTGGACAAACTTGAGCAAGCCACTTCACGCCGTGCCCAATTCCACACCGCTGTAGCTCTCAGCCTCAATGGTGAGGAACATCTGTTCCATGGCATTGTCAAAGGAGAGATTTTGCGCGAACAGGTGGGGCAGGAAGGCTTCGGCTACGACCCTGTCTTTGCACCCGACGAAGCAGGCGGTCTGGCCTTTGCCCAAATGGATATGAAGGCCAAGAATGCCATCAGCCATCGCGGAAGAGCCATTGCCCAACTGGCACGCTTCCTGTCTGAACAAGCCTAAAGAGCATACACCATGATGAGAAGGATTTCACTGGCACTACTGGCCCTCACAGCCTCGCTCGCCATCCTGAGCCCAATGCAGGCATCGGCGCAGCAGATAGGCACCTGGAATGTATATCCCAGCTATTGGAACGCCACACGCAATGTGGTGGCTGGCGACATCATCTACTCGCTCACCGACGGCAACCTGCTGGCCTACAGCACCGGCGATTCCGAGGTGCGCACATTCGACTGCCTCACGCAGCTCAATGGTATAAAGGTGAGCCAGATAGCCTATTCGACTGCCGCGAAACGTCTCATCATTGCCTATGACGACTGCAACATCGACCTCATGAACTCGGCTGGCGAGATGCTGAACCTCAGTGCACTGCGCGACAAGAGCATGACATCGAAGACCCTCAACGGACTGTGCGTGGAGGGCAAAATGGCTTATCTGGCCATGAGCTTCGGGGTGGTGGAGGTGGATATGCAGGAAGGGGTGTTCAGAAACACCTATATGCTGGACCAGAACGTGCAGTCGGTCACCCTGCTCAATGGCTCCATCTATGCAGCCACCGCACAGGGGGTGCTGCGCGGAAAGCTTTCCGACAACCTGCAGGACAAGTCGAAGTGGACAACCACCGCAGGAGGCAACTTCAAGCAGCTCATTGCGATGGGCAACGAAATCATCGCCCGCGCCAATGTAAACCTCTACAGCCTCTCGCCCGAGGGCAGAACCACACTCTTCTCAAGCGGCAACTTCACCTTCATGAACCTCACAGGAGGTACACTCGTGTGGGGCAACAGCCAGCAGATAAACTTCTGCCAGAACACCGGCAAGGTGACTACCATGAAGGCAAGCAACACCTGGCAGGATGCCTCATACACGAGCGGCACCTTCTGGGCAAGCGAGGGTGAAAAGGGACTGCGTGCCTACACGCTCAAGGATGGACAGTTCGTGCCGTCGGACGGCCCCATCCAGCCCAACAGCCCCAAGAATGACCTTGCCTACAGAATCAGTTGGGCGGGCGACCGACTGCTGGTGGCAGGAGGAACCAACACCGTGGGCAGCGACTACCATCCCGCTACAGCCATGTATCTGGAGGACAACAAGTGGACCAACATGCAGGAGATGGAGGCTGCACCAGAGGGCTACACCAACTTCCGACTGTACAATACCACCAATCTGGTGCAGGATCCCGACGACCCCGCACACCACTTCGCCAGCCCCTACCGCAGCGGTCTGTGTGAATACAAGGACGGTAAGTTTGTGCATCTGTACAACTCCGACAACTCCCCCTTGAGCAGTATCCTGCCCGACAACGAGAGTTACTACAACTTCGTATCGTGCAGCGGACTCACCTTCGACCAGGAGCGCAACCTGTGGATGCTCTGTAGCCAGACCGACACCATCATCCGCATACGCAAAGCCGACGGCACATGGAAGGGACTTTACTATTATGAAATAGCCGATGCATCACTCTGCGACGACTATCTCATGCACTCCAGCGGACTGGTGATGATGGTGAGCCGAAGGCTGGACAAGCGAGGTTTCTTCTGTCTGGACTATAACCAGACCATCGACAACAGGGCTGATGACAAACACATGCTACGCCGGAATATCGTCAATCAAGACAATACCAACTACATCCCAGAGGAGTTCTACTGCCTGTGTGAAGACCTCGACGGGGCTGTATGGGCCGGTACCAGCCTGGGACTATTTGTCATCCCCGACCCCACAACGTTCTTCGACAATGATTTCCACTACGAGCAAATCAAGATAAACCGCAATGACGGAAGCGGACTGGCCGACTATCTGCTCAATGGCGTGAGCATCAGTTGCATCACCATAGACGGTGCCAACCGCAAATGGGTAGGCACACACGACGACGGACTCTACCTCATCAGCGCCGACGGACAGGAGATGCTGCACCATTTCACCACCGATAATTCGCCCATACTGAGCAACAGCATACAGTCTCTGGCCGTGCATCCCACCACCGGCATGGTGATGATAGCCACCGACAAGGGGCTTTGCAGCTACGTGGCAGATGCCACCGAGGGTGCCGACAAGATGGATGCCGACGATGTGCTGGTGGTTCCCAATCCCGTGACAGCCGACTACACCGGCCCGATAGCCGTACGCGGACTGGCACGCGACTCTGAAGTGAAGATACTCTCAAGCAGCGGACAGCTGGTGTGGAGCGGCACATCGGCTGGCGGCACATTCACTTGGAACGGCTGCAACAAGCAGGGAAAGCGCGTAGCATCGGGCGTATATCACGTGGTGGCCAACAATGCAGCGGGCAAGAATGCCATAGTCACACGCATTGTCATCATCAAGTGAAGAAAAGGGGAATATACTACGATGTATGACAGAACACATCTGAATACATAATGTATCTGCAGTCCTACCAGTCACCATGCGGACTCCTCACTCTGGGCCAGATTCACGACAAAATCTGTATGTGCATCTGGAGCGAAACACCCGCCGGCATAAGAGTGATGGAGCGGGCTATCAGATGGTATGACATGAAGCCGATGGTGCAGCCCACCAATCTGCTGACAACAGCCATGGAGCAGCTTGACGATTATTTCGCAGGCACACGCACCAGTTTCACAATACCCATTCTCACGTCGGGCACTCCGTTCCAGATGCGCCTATGGCAAGTGCTGAAGGACATCCCATACGGCCATACCGTCTCCTACAGCACCATTGCCCAACGCCTGAGAGCCAGCGCCCCTGTGAGGGAAGTAGCCCGAGTCATAGCAACCAATCCTCTGAACATCTTCCTCCCATGCCATCGTGTCATTGGCAAGGACCAGTCGCTCACGGGCTATGCAGGCGGACTTATGGCCAAACAGCGTCTGCTTGAGATTGAGGGAAACATTCTTCCCCTCTCATTGGCAGAAGATTTCTTTGGCTGAGCATCCCCCTCAGAACTGGGATGCCTACGGAACAGGGTGGGCTAAAGAAAAACGCCTTCCGCAAGCAGAAAGCCAAGTGTGAAGGCCAACCTTCCGCACTCCTCGTCCCATTGCCAGAAACTGCCCCCAAAAAGTAATACTGGATACTTGGCAATGTATCCAAGGATAAACGGGCAAGTATCCAGTATTACTTGGCCAAGTAACCTTGCTTCGTTTTTTCGCCTTCCCTACCACTGTCCACAAGGGAGTCTGCTCAGTAACTCACCGAACAGGGGATGCCCAGTGCACGAATGCGCTCTCCTATGGCATCGAGCACCGCTGCAGGTGTTTTCTGCAGTCCGCTGGCAGGCGTTTCGCGGTCAATGGTATATATCATCACTTGACGTGGACTAATGCGCTGCAGGGCGCTCAGATAGGGCTGTATGTAGTCTTCGCCGGTATTGTCGATGGGCTCGCCGTCAAGCGTTCCGCCCATGAACATCGTCTGTATGATGCAATGGCCATCGAAGGCAGCCAGCTGCTCCACCTGCTCCTCCACACAGTAATGCCCCTGCGGGCGATCTACCTTATTTATATAAGCGATGCTTACGGTATCCAGCTTCAGTATGTTGTTGTCAAAGAGCATCAGTGCCTCCCTCACCTCGGGGCGGCTTATCTGGGTGGCATTGCTCAGTATGCTCATCTTGGCAGTCGGGCAACATTCATCGCGCACCGTCTTCACACGGCGGACGATAGCGGGAAACTGGGGGTTGAGCGTAGGTTCCCCATTGCCGGCGAAAGTGAGCACGTCGGGTGTCACTCCCTGTTGGCGCATCTCGGCCAGTTTGCTCCTGAGCGCCTGCTCCACTTCATCTATGGTGGGCAAGGCATTGTGCGTGCGGCGGTCCTTGTTGAATCCACACTCACAATAAACGCAGTCGAAACTGCACAACTTGCCGCCTTGTGGCAGAAGATTGATACCCAGCGAAATGCCCAGACGACGGCTGTGGATGGGGCCGAAGACAGGTGAAGGATAGATGACAGTGCTCATAACTTTACTTCTCAATGTTTCCATACAGGATGCGATTCCTGCTTACGAAGGGCAAAGTTAGGGGTAAAAGCGTAAATAGTGCTAACTTTACCTAAACAATTATAACGATTCGCTTTTTTGTGCTCCACTGTTACACGCTAACGTAAATCTTTGTATTTTTGCACATAAATAGTATGAAAAGGATAGTTTTCATAGCTGCGCTGCTCCTGTCGGCCACCTGCATGTGGGCGCAAGAGGATGTGGATGACGTGACGACTCTGGGTGGACCCGAAACCTTCGGCTATAAACTCAAGAATCAGATATACCGTTATCCCAAACCCATAGTGGAGCGCGGTGACACCATGTGGTGCTATCTCTTGCCCGAGATATGGGTATATCCGCCCATCCAGTTCAAGAGCGAGAAGCAGCGCAGGCAGTACAACAGGCTTGTGTATAACGTCAAGCGCGTGCTTCCATTGGCCCAGAAGGTCAATCTCATGATTTCGGAAACCTATCAGGTGCTCGAACAGTTGCCCGACAAGAAGAGCAAGGAGGAGCACATGAAGGCAGTGGAGAAGGAAATCAAGAATACCTACACGCCCGAGATGAAGAAGTTGACCTACTCGCAGGGCAAACTCCTCATCAAGCTGGTTGACCGTGAGTGCAACCAGTCAAGCTACGAGATAGTGAAGGCGTTCTTCGGTCCAGCCAAGGCTGCATTCTATCAGGTGTTTGCCTGGACGTTCCGTGCAAGCCTGAAGAAAGAGTATAAGCCCGAGACCGATGACCGTCTCATCGAGCGGGTTGTGCACCAGGTAGAGAGCGGGCAAATATAGTCCAGATGACCATTCCGGCCGTTACGCTCACGTTCATGCTGTGCTTGGTGCCGAACTGCGGTATCTCCAGACAGCCGTCGCACATATCCACCACCTGCTGCTGTACACCCTTCACCTCATTGCCCATCACTATGGCATACTTGACGTTGGGTTCTGCCTGGAAGTCCTGAAGCATGGTACTTCCCTCACACTGCTCCACAGCCAGCACGCGGTAGCCTTGTTCGTGCAGCCACTTGACAGCATCCTCGGTGCGCTCGAAGTATTTCCAATCCACACTCTCCTCGGCTCCCAGCGCCGTCTTGTGTATCTCCACATGGGGTGGAGTGGCGGTGATGCCGCACAGGCACAAGCCCGAGAGGCGGAACGCATCGGCTGTGCGGAACATGCTGCCCACGTTGTAGAGGCTCCTCACATGGTCAAGCACCACCACCAGAGGAAACTTGCTGGCCGAATGGAAGTCATCCACATTCATGCGCTGCATCTCTGTCACCTTCAGTTTTCTCATATTATATATAGCCCTTTATAATCTTCTGTCCGTTTGTCAGCGAAGCGGCTTTCCCGGCAAACCAGCATCAGCCGCCCCCGCCAGCGTGCTTGGAGCACCCTACAAAGGTACGATAAAATCATTGCAGGAATACTTATATTGACCCGGAAATCGGCTCACGGGAGCAAGCCGGCACAATATCCATTGCGCAGAAGAACCGTCAAAACAGGCAGAGAAAGATAGAAAAAACGAGGACAAAACATTTCTCGGTCCAAGTATTCACACCGGGGTGTTGATAACAGAGCACTTATCCACAGGCGCAAGAACAATCCCACTACCCGGCCAAGCATTATGCACAAGCATGGAAATGCTGTCAACAAGTCCAAGGAAAAGTTATTTTTAACCCAAAGGAAAAGCCTGTTCGGGCAAAAGTTATTATATTTGCACATTGACACAAAGCTGTTGATAATTTCACGCAATGCGTTAACTAAATATTTAGAACATAGAGAGGAAAACCGTTGATGACTATGTGGATAACCGGGCACAACAGTGTTGATAACCCTGGGAAGCCGTGTTGATAACCTCGGGAAGCGCGCTGGCAGCAGCCGTGCAGCCGACTGGCATTATGCACACTATCCACTGCCTATCATCATCATATACTCTCTCTTTAATATGAGATTTAACTGAATATAATAATATGGACAACTCTAAATGGCAGGAGAAGGGTTACGCCGATGAGCCCATACCCGCAGGAACAGACCTGAAAGCTGAGATTCGCCGCATGTGCAAGGAGAAGAACGCAGTCATCATGGCGCATTACTACACCCAGGGCGACATACAGGATATAGCCGACTTTGTGGGTGACAGCCTGGCTTTGGCACAGAAGGCTGCCCAGACTGATGCAGACATCATCGTGATGTGCGGTGTTCACTTCATGGGAGAGACCAACAAGATTCTCTGTCCCGACAAAATGGTGCTGGTGCCCGACCTCAATGCGAAGTGCTCGCTGGCAGAAAGCTGCCCCGTGGATAGCTTCAGCAAGTTTGTCAAGGAGCATCCCGGCCACACCGTGATAAGCTATGTCAACACCACTGCCGCCACCAAGGCTCTGACCGATGTGGTGGTTACCAGCGGCAACGCAAGGCAGATAGTGGAGAGTTTTCCCAAGGACGAGAAGATCATCTTCGGTCCTGACCAGAACCTGGGAGGCTACATCAACAGCATCACCGGCCGCAACATGGTGCTGTGGAACGGTGCCTGCCACGTGCACGAAAAGTTCTCGCTGGAGAAGATACTGGAGCTGAAGAAGGAGCATCCAGGTGCCAAGATACTGGTGCATCCCGAGTGCAAAGGTCCGGTGGTGAAGGTGGCCGACAAGGTGGGCTCTACTGCCGCGCTGCTCAAATACAGCATCGCCGATGCTGCCACCGAATTCATAGTGGCCACCGAGAGCGGCATACTGCACGAGATGCAGAAAGCCTGCCCCCAGAAGACCTTCATCCCCGCACCTCCCAGCGACAGCACATGTGCCTGCAATGAGTGCAACTACATGAAGCTGATAACCATGGAGAAACTCTACAACTGCCTGAAGTATGAGTGGCCGAAGGTTGAAGTGGATCCCGAAATAGCACGCGAGGCTGTGAAACCCATACAGCGCATGCTGGATATATCAGCCAAACTGGGACTGTAATACAGCATCAAGACAAAAGCCAATGGAACTACTGAAACGGATCAGCGCACTGCTGGCCAACTACACATCGCCTTTCGTCATCCTGACAGCCATAGTGGCTATGTGGAAGCCAGAACTATTCGGATGGGTACAGAGCGGCAATGTGGCGAGCGTCATACTTGGACTCATCATGCTCACAATGGGCTGCACACTCAGCACCAATGACTTCCGCATCCTCATGCAGCGTCCTCTGGACATCTGCATAGGTGCCATTGCACAATACACCATCATGCCTCTGCTGGCATGGGGACTGAGTCAGCTGTTCGGGCTAAATCCCTTTATGGCAGCCGGGCTTATTCTTGTGGGATGCTGTCCGGGTGGCGTAAGCAGCAACATCATGAGCTTTCTGTGCCATGGCGATGTAGCCTACAGTGTAGGAATGACCACAGTGAGCACGCTGCTGGCACCTTTTGTCACACCCATGCTGGTGTATTGGCTGGCAGGAACAAGCATCGAGGTGAATGCCTGGGGAATGTTTCAGAATATCCTGGTAGTTACCCTCATCCCGGTGTGCATGGGCTGTGCATTCAACTATATGCTGGGCAAGAAGGCTGTGTTTCAGGACTTGCAGCGCGTGATGCCTGGCTTGAGTGTCATCTGCCTCGCACTCATCGTGGGCGGTGTGATATTCTCGGTGCATCCACTCTTGCTGCAGAACGGCCTGCAACTGGTGCTTCTCACGCTCAGCGTAGTGTTCCTGCACAACGGACTTGGATACCTGCTGGGCTATAGCGTAGGCACTCTGTGTGGCTTCAGTACTGCCAAGAAGCGCACACTCAGCATCGAAGTTGGCATGCAGAATGCCGGTATGGCCACTGTGTTGTCACGCAACTTCATGGCTACACCTGCACTGATAGCTGCCAATCCAATGGCTGCACTGAGCCTCGTACCATGTGCCCTGAGCTGTGCCTATCACAGTATAAGCGGCACACTGCTGGCAGGACTCTTCCTGCTGAGCGACAAGCGGAGAAACAAGAAGGAACTGCATTGAGAAAAGAAAAGTGCTCCTGAGAGAAGGGCAGCACATCATATTGTTTAACCAAGACAAGAGAGAGAGACAAGTCAAATGGGAGAGTTACCCACTCTGGTAAGCGACCTCGCCTACATACTGATAGTTGCGAGTGCTGTCACAATCGTCTTCAAGCGGTTGCACCAGCCTCTGGTGTTGGGCTACATAGTGGCCGGCTTCCTGGCCGGACCACACATGCCTTATACCCCATCGGTATCCAACCTGGGCAGCCTGGAGGACTGGAGCCAGATAGGAGTCATCTTCATGATGTTTGCCCTCGGGCTGGAATTCTCCTTCAAGAAGATTGTGAAGATGGGCATAAAGCCTATCGCATCGGCTCTGCTCGTCATGGCTTGCATGATAAGCGTGGGCAGTGCGGTGGGCTATAGCTTTGGGTGGGGCAGTATGGACCGCCTGTTCCTGGGCGGTATGCTGGCCATGAGCAGTACCACTATCATCTACAAGGCCTTTGGCGACCTCGGTCTGAGCAACAAGAAGTTCGCTTCCACAGTGCTCTCAGTGCTTATCCTCGAGGATATTCTGGGCATTCTGCTGATGGTCATACTGAGCACCATGGCCATTAGTCATGGTGTGGATGGCGACCAGATAATGGGCAGCATACTCAAGTTGGGCTTCTTCCTCATCCTCTGGTTCATAGTGGGTGTGTGGCTGGTGCCCGTCATCCTGCGTCGGGCACGCAAATACATCAATGCCGAAACACTGGTGGTGGTGTGTGTGGGACTGTGCTTCCTGATGGTGGTCATAGCAGCGGGAGTGGGCTACAGCGCAGCTTTCGGAGCCTTCATGATGGGCAGCATCCTGTCGGAGACCATCGAGGCAGAGCGCATCGAGCACACCATATCGCCGCTGAAAGACCTCTTCGGAGCTGTATTCTTTGTGTCAGTGGGCATGATGGTTGACCCTTCGGTACTCATACAGTACTGGTGGCCCATTCTGGTCATCTCGCTGGCCGTCACTCTGGGGCAGATGGTATTTGGCAGTCTGAGTTTCCTTGTGACCGGAAACTCGCTGCACAACTCCATCCAGAGCGGCTTTTCGCTGGTGCAGATAGGTGAGTTTGCATTCATTATAGCCGCATTGGGACAAAGCCTGCATGTGACCAGCAAGTTCCTTTATCCCGTGGTTGTGGCAGTGAGCATACTCACCACATTCCTCACTCCATATATCATCCGTCTGGCCGACCCAGCATACCGTTGGGTGCAGAAACTGCTTCCCCAGAGCATGACAGAACGCATCCATGAGCGCCAGCGCAGCATGCGCGGTGCCATCCCGGTGCTTACGGGCGTGGGAGCAGCATGGAAGGGGTACATTCGTGCTGTGCTTCTGCAGACAGGTGCCTACCTTACACTCTGTGTGGCATTTATCCTCTTCAGCTTTGCCAGCCTGCTGCCTCTGGCCCGTCATCTGCTCACCCACTGGCCGGGAAACATCGTGTGCGGGCTCATCACCCTGCTCCTGGTGGCTCCATGCGTGCGTCCAATCGTCATGCGACGCAGCCACTCGGCTTATGCCAAGGAAATACACAGTGCCGGCAAGGTGCATGTATTCTTCTTCGCAATAGTGGCCGTGCTGAGGTTCAGCGTGGGATGTTCGGTCATCTACTATATTCTCAATTTCCTCTCACCCTACTGGTGGGTGTGGCACATAGCGGCCAGTGCGGCTCTCATGCTGCTCATGCTGGCCAGCCGATGGGTCAAATGGCTCAGTAGCCATCTGGAGCGAACTTTCATGCAGAACCTCACGC
>SAMEA104315436__coassemble_681_pt1 | contig 139967 bp, 100 predicted proteins | sample SAMEA104315436__metabat2_low_PE_029 | metagenome-assembled genome bin SAMEA104315436 (sample SAMEA104315436) | gut metagenome | biome: Monkey gut; feature: monkey-associated habitat; material: faeces | place: China | collected 2013 | reverse complement strand
TGAAAAAGGGATGCTGGAGGAGGTCAAGCGGCACGCTCCCCGGTTTTCACAAGAACTTTGCTCGGAAAAACACAGCACGCTGCATGTGGCTACGCAGCACGCTGCGTTGGCTGTCGCAGCGCGGTGCATCGGTCATCGCAGCACGGTGCGCGCGGGTGGGCTACCTTGGTGAGTCTTGTCGTGGAACTGCATGCGCCTCTTGGCGTTGCATGTTCCCGGTCATTCCACACCCCTTCTCACGTCCTTGGGTGTGACGCCATACGTCTTGCGGAAGGCGTGATAGAAGCTGGATGTATGCTCGAATCCGCAGTTGAGAGCTATCTCGTCGATGCTCATGCGCTGGTCTGTCTCCAGCAGATGACGGGCGCGTTTCATCTTTATCTTCAGCATGAACGAGCTGGGCGAGCTGCCCGTGATGGCCACTATCTTGCGGTGGAACTGGCGCGAACTCATGCACAGCTTGTCGGCCAAGGAGTTTACGTCGAGCTGTTGTTTGTCGAGCAACAGGTAGATGTAATCCACCGTCTTGGCCAGGAAGCGGCGTTCGGCATCGGTCAGTTTCACATCCGTGGTCTCCTTGTTGGCGGTGTCGGCATTGTCGCTGTACTTACTGCGGAGTGCACGTTGGCGGTCGAGCAGCCTTTCCACCATCGAGCGCAGCTCATCCACATTGAATGGCTTGGCCAGATAGGCGTCGGCACCCGCTTCGATACCTTCGATGCGCTCCTGCTCCGATACCTTTGCCGTGACGATGACGATGGGGATGTGGTTGACCACGTTGTTGGCCCTCACGCGTCGGCACAGCTCCAGGCCGTCCATGCCAGGCATCATCAGGTCGGTGATGATGAGGTCGGGCACCAGGTCGATGGCCTTCTGCAGTCCGTCCTCTCCGTCGGTGGCATAGGCTACGCTGTAGCGGTCGGCCAGCAGATTGCCGATATATGCGGCTATGTCGCGGTTGTCTTCGATGACCAGTATGGTGCACTGGTCATCGGTTCCGTCGCTGTCGTTGAGTTCCTGTTCCGCTGTGGGCTGTACGATGGTGCTGGCTGCCTTGGTCTCGGCCAGGCGGTTCTCACACACATTGGTGACAGGCACTTCGATGTGGAAGGTGGTTCCCTGGCCCACCTCACTCTCTATGCTTATCTGTCCATGCACGGCATCCACCACCTGCTTCACTATGGCCAGACCCACGCCTGTGCCTATGTTCTTCGAGTCCGACTCGCCTTGATAGAAAGGATTGAAGGCATTGGCGACCGTCTCTTCGTCCATCCCTTCGCCTGTGTCGCTCACTTCCACGTGCAGGATGTCCCCTGCGCGCCACAGCGAAACGTTGACCTTGCCGTATTCGGGCGTGAACTTGAAGGCGTTGGAGAGCAGATTGCCCAACACCTTATGGACGTAGTCGGGCACGAAGTCCATCGTCACGGGCTCCTTCACATACAGTTGCAGGTCGATGTTTCTGCTTCGCGCATATTCGCGGTACGTATCCACTATCATCGACACATAGGTGGTGATGCTGCCGTTGCGCCAGTCCAGATTGCCCACCTGCGACTTTATCTTCGAGATGTCGAGCAGCTGGTTGATGAGCGTCAGCAGTCCTTGGCCTTGCCTTTCGATGGTTGCAGCACGTTGCCTCACCTGCTCCTGGGAGTCTTTCTGCAGTTCCTGGCTCAGGCCGAGAATGACTGTGAGCGGAGTGCGGAACTCGTGGGTGATGTTGGTGAAGAAGTTCTCGCGCATCCCTGAGAGCGCCTTCAGGGCCAGATGGTTGCGCCGATGGATGCGCTGCATGAAGAAGAATATGATGAGAGCACCTATCAGTATCAGCACCACCACGATGAAGATGATGCTCGTGATGAAGCGTGCCGAGCGCTCGCGACCCAGGGTGAGATGCACCTCGTTCATCGCCTTGGCCTGATGGTTGCGCTCTACGAAGAGTCCGGCATTCTGTATGCGGTTCATCTTCTCCATATCCACCACGCTGTCGCGCATGGCTTGTGCCGTCTCGTGTGCCGCCAGCGCGGCGCTGTATTTGCCCTCGCGCTTGTATATCTTATAATATAAGGTGTAGATTTCGGCCAGATGCTCGTGCGACTTGATTTCGTCGGCCACCCTTTTGGCCTGCTCCAGACGGGCTGTCGCCTTGCCGTCGTCGCCTGTGGCCATGTCTATGCCGGCCAGAGCGATAAGCGTGTTCAGGGAGTGCCATTTGTCGTCCGATGCCTCCATCAGCCGGTAAGCCTTCTCGTATTCCGCTTTGGCCTTGTCATACTGGTGTGCCTGCTCGTACATGGAACCGAAATAGGTGTGGCAGAGCGATATGCCGAGCGTGCTGTTGGCGCGCTGGTTCAGCTCCATCGACTTGCGGAAATACACCCATGCCGAGTCGTTCATCCCCCGATGACGGAAGATAGAACCGAGGTTGGCATAGTTGATGGCCTGTCCCAGCGGGCTGTTGAGCTCCCTTTCACCCTCGAGTGCCAGCCGTAGCGCACTATCGGCCCGCTCGTAATTGCCCAGCGTGAGATAGATGTTGCCCAAGCCGTTGAGCGACACCACACGGCTCTTCCTTGCCGCATAGGATGTGTCGCTATATTCCCTGCATATCGTCCATGCGCGGTAGTGATAGTCCTGCGCCATGTCGAGCACGCCCATGCGCCGGTAGTCGGTGCCGATGTTGTTGAGCGCCTGTACCACCTCCAGCGTGTCGCCCAAGGCTTCGGCCTGGGTGAGCCCTTCGCTGTGGAAACGCAAGGCATCATCGAACTGGCTGTCGTTGCGCACCCTTTTGCCCAACTCCCTATATGCCACGATGCTGCCCAGCAGGTTGCCCTCATGCTCCATGCGCTTCTGCAGCTTGACCAGCGAGTCCAGTCCGGAAATGGAGGAGACGATGCTGTCCTGTGCTTTTCGCTCGGCTTCGGATACCTTCACCGGCTTCTGCACACAGGAAGCCAGCAGCAGGCAAGAGACGAGGAGCCACAACGTGGTGGCGGAGCGAAAATATAGGTTGTGTGTAGGCATCATGGCTCGTTTGAATTAGAAATGATAAGGCAAAGATAGTGAATGATATTGAAACCGCCACGCAATCTGCCTGTTTTTCTAAAAGAATGTTATTTCGTGTGAAAATGCAGGCGGTTGGCTTGTGTTCGCTGTTTTGCTCTGATAATCAATCCGATATACTCTTTTGATGTCCGATTTGAACAGAAAAAAGAAGTGCAGAAAGTCCGATGGACACACATTCCTGTCTGATAACCACAAGGGAGCAGGCCAATAAGTGCCTACATTTGCAGCGTCAGCAGAATCGCAGGATACTGCACTACAGTCGATACCTCAAAAACGAAGGGCTATGAGTCACCACGAAGAACATACTCATCATAATAAGAAACAGCGTAAGAGCGATGAGGCGCAGCGGATCATGCAGGAACGCACGGAGTTGCTCGATGTCATCCGCGAGATGATAAACGTGGAGATAGAGCGTCGTGGCGTGGGTGCGGGGGAGTGTCCCCACAGCTGCAAACCGCCCCCAGAAGCAAGACCGCGCAGGCGCACATTCCTGCAATGGCTGAAGGGACTCTTCAAGAAGAATGATACATAACTAAATAAAACGGAGACAAGTATGGATACAAGACGAACAAAACCGCTCATCCCATTGCTATGTGGCAGGTGGGCAAGAGTTGGGCTCGGGGTATTGCTTACAATGCTCGCTACCGTAGGCGCACAGGCGCAAACGGATGACGGAGTGGCCGAACCGCTACGCAACACCAACAAGGAACTGCGTAACTGCACATGGAGCATCTATGCGCAGGGCGGACTGTCGTGGGCCAATGGTGTGTGGTACGAGAGCCGGGATGCCAAGAGGAGCTACAAGCTGGCACCTGCCGTGGGTGGAGGCATCGACTTCACCATTCGTCCGTGGGTGCGCGTGGGTACTGACTACATCTGGTCACGCTACCGCCGCGAGCAGAGATTCTCGGAGCTTGACAATCGGGTGTCGCCTGCCAAGACCTACGGCAACTACCTGATGAACACGCACAACGTGAAGATAGGTGCCCAGTTCAACTTCATGGAGTTCTGGCCCAACCGCAAGGCCCAATGGCTCAACATCTGGGTGGGAACGGGCGTAGGCGGCACCTTTGCACGCGGCAACGAGTATGGCATGTGGGTGGGCAACACCCTCACCCAGGACGGAACCACCACACCCATACTGGGTGACATCAACGTCAGTAATGACACCGAGGTTACCATCACGGGTAATGTGCTCTCGACCAACCGCCACGAGAAGTTCAACAAGCTCTACATCCCCGCCATTCTTCACCTCGAGGCCGACGTGAGCCGCCAGTTCACCCTGGGACTGAAGGGCGAGATGGACTGGCTCATCAATCACAAGAAGGTGGCTCCCGAGAGTTACACCTACGCGATGGCCACCGTGCGCTACAATTTCGTGCCGAGCAAAGCACGCAAGCTGCGCAACTACTATATCGACGAGTGGGAAAAGCTCAACGCCCGCGCCAACAGCCTGCGCCAGCAGACCGATGCCGAAAAGGCACGTGCCGAGCGGGAGGCTGCACTTCGCCAGCAGGCCGAGCAGGAGAACAGCAACCTGCAGCACCAGTTGGATGACTGCCAGAAGAGCCGTCAGACTGTGGCCGAAGCCCCTGAGCATTATGTGCAGTTTGCCCACAACAGCTCTTACCTGACCCAAGAAGAGATGATACGCCTGCGCTCGTTTGCCCGAAGCATGAAGGGGCAGAAGCTCGCCATCCTGGCCGAGGCAAGCACACCAGGCACTCCCGAGTACAACCAAGCCATCTCGGAGCGCCGCCTGAAGCGTGTGGTGAGCATCCTCCTGGAGGAAGGGTTTGCCGCAGCCGACCTGCATCCGCAGACTGCCATAGGTGCCCGCAACGGCAAGGCAACAGCAGAGGGACGCAGGGTCACCATTACCGTCAAGCGATAATGAGACACCAAGAGTATAAACTTAAAAACATTACGAATATGAAAACATTTAGATCAATCCTGTTAGCCGGCGCGATGCTGCTGGCCATGTCAGCATTCTTCAGTTCTTGTCAGGAGGACGGTGTCAAGCTGAAGTATAAGATGGAAGTGACGGTCATCAACGACTTCACCGAGGTGGTGGAAGCCATCAACAAGGGGTCGCTGAAGAACGAACAGGCTATAGTCCAGCTTGTGGGGGCCATCAACAAGATGAATACCGACCAGCAGACCAAGCTGCAGGCCATCCTGGATGCCATCACATCTGAGAAAAACACGCTGGATGCCAAGTTGGCCGTCATAGAGGCTGCCATCAAGGCGCAGACCATAGCCATAGATGGCAAACTGGCGCTCATAGAGCAAGTTCTCAAGAGCCAGAACACCACGATGGAGACCAAATTGGGAGCCATAGAGGCTGCCATCAAGGCTCAGACCATAGCCGTGGGCAAGAAGATGGAGCTTGTGCAGAGCATACTGTCTGATGTGAACAACACACTTGAAGTCAAGCTGGGTGCCATAGAGACCACCATGAAGGAGCAGTCAATCGAGATGGGCAAGAAGCTGACGCTCATCGAGACAGCCATGAAGGACCAGAAGACCACGTTCGAGGAGAAGATGGAACTCCTGACAGCTGCCTTCACCAACATTCCTGACTATACGGAGAAGTTCGATGCCATCATCACAGCCATCAACGCCATCAATCCCGACGAGCAGCTCAAGGCCATCGAGGATGTCATGACCAAGTTCAAGGACCAGTCCCTCGAGCAGAGCCTCTATCTGGAGAACCTCTATAAGAAGATAACCGCAGATGACGGCAAGAACAGCAGACTGAAAGCCATAGAGGCCGCCATACTGGCCATGTCGGATTACGGAGGCAAGATAGATGGTATCAAGCAGGAGATACTCGACCTGATAAAAGCCGTGAACGACGGTACCTCAAGCGTAGAGGATGCCTGGGCTGAGATAGGCAAGAAGATAGATGATCTGAAGGGCGAGACTGGCGGAGGGTCAGGCAGCGGCACTACAGACGATTCCGTGCCAATCCCTTATGATGTTGTTGACCTCGGCTTGCCCAGCGGTCTGCTCTGGTCCAAGTGGAATCTCGGAGGAAAGGCAGTAGGCGACGCAGGTGACTATTATGCCTGGGGTGAACTTGAGCCCAAGACTGAATTCACAAAACGAAACTACAGATTCTTTAATGAAGCCCCAGTCCATTACTCGAAGTATAACGCTATGGACAAGCTCAACGTGCTCCAAAGCGAAGATGACGTCGCCACACAGAAGCTCGGCAAATGGTATCGCTTGCCCAGCGATGATGATTGGCAGGAACTGCTGGACAATTGCACCTGGGAGCCTATAACCACTACGGTTCTCACGGAAACAATTGTCGCTGGATGGAAGGTGAAAGGTAAGAACGGCAATGAGATAGTCCTGCCTTCTACCGGTTACTATAGCGAAGGTTCGGAGCTGAGGATGACCTTTACTTGTTACAAGTCCTCCACGATACATGTAGATTATAACTATTATACCATAAACGGAATAATGGGATGGACTAACGCGACTAAGAAGACAGGTGACGGCGGAGTGGAAATTACTCGGCCCAAGGCTAAAGAAGAACCAGGTATCTTCCGCTATAGCGGTACGCCTGTGCGTCCCGTATGCGACATCAAATAGATAGGCAGAGAGAGCCTGGCTGTATGAATTATGTATAGGAAGTTCCCGCCGGCCTCGGTGCTGGCGGGAGCGGAAACAACATAAACAGATAAAGTATGAACACAATACGAACCAAACCACTCATTCCGCTGTCTGGCGGAAGGTGGACAAGAATAGGGCTCGGCCTGGCGCTGGCTTCGCTCTTCACGACAGGCGTACTGGCGCAATCGTCGGGCGAAGGCATAGCCGATCCGCCGCGCGATACCAACAAGGAGCTGCGCACCTGCACCTGGAGCATCTACGCTCAGGGCGGTCTGTCGTGGACTCATGGTGTGTGGTATAACAACCGGGATGCCAAGAGGAGCTACAAGCTGGCGCCTGCCGTGGGCGGGGGTATCGATTTCACCATACGTCCGTGGGTGCGCGTGGGTACCGACTACATCTGGTCACGCTATCGCCGCGAACAGCGCTTCGATGAACTGAATGCCAGGGCGGTTCCTGCCAAGGCATATGGCAACTATCTGATGAACACGCACAACGTGAAGCTCGGAGTGCAGTTCAACTTCATGGAGCTCTGGCCCAACCGCAAGGCACAATGGCTCAACATCTGGCTGGGAACAGGCGTGGGCGGCACCTTCGCACGCGGCAACGAGTACGGCATGTGGATGAGCAACACCCTGACGCAGAACGGAACCGACATGCCCATACGGACCGATGCCGTAGTCAGTAATGGCTCGGATCTGACCATTACGGGCAGGCTGGTGGCTGCAAACCGCGATGAGGAGTTCAACAAGCTGTACATACCTGCCACCCTGCATGTCGAGGCAGACGTGAGCCGGCGCTTCACCCTGGGACTGAAGGGCGAGATAGACTGGCTGCTCAACCGCAAGCAGGTGGCACCCAAGAGGTACATCTACGCGATGGCTACCGTACGCTACAACTTCGTTCCGAGCCGTGCACGCAAACTGCAAGACCATTATACTGACGAGCTGTTGGCACTCAACGGCCGCATCAGCAATCTGCTGGAGGAGGCAGAAGCCATGAAGGTACTTGCCGACCATGATGCCAAACTGCGCAAGAAGGCCGAGCAGGAGAACGACAACCTGAAGCGTCGGCTGGATGACTGCCAGAAGAGCAAGTCGGCTGTGGCCGAGGCTACCGGGCATTACGTGCAGTTTGCCCACAACAGCTCAAGCATGAGCCGCGAGGAGACCGAGCGCCTGCGCTCATTTGCCCGCAGCATGAAGGGGCAGAAGCTCTCCATCCTGGCCGAGGCCAGCACACCCGGTACTCCCGAGTACAACCAAGCCCTGTCGGAGCGAAGGCTGAAGCGTGTGGTGAAGGTGCTGCTGAAGGAAGGGTTCGCACCCTCCGACCTGTATCCGCAGACTGCCATAGGTGCCCGTAACGGCAAGGCTACATTCGAGGGACGCAGAGTCACCATACAGGTGAAGAAGTAACTATAAGGAATAAAGAAACAATAAAACATACAGTTATGAAAATGTTCAAATCAATCTTGTTGGCCGGCGGCATGCTGCTGGCAACAGCGGGGCTCTTCACATCATGCCAGGAGAACGCTCCCGAGATAGACTATGAGATAAAGGTGACGGTAATAAACGACTTCACCAAGGTGGTGGAGGCCATCAACCAGGGGGCGCTCAAGAACGAGCAGGCCATTCAGCAGCTCACGGCTGCCATCGACCAGATGGATGCCGACCAGCAGACCAAACTGCAGGCCATAACCGAGGTGATACTCTCCACCGGGAGTACGCTCGACTCCAAGCTGGCTGCCATAGAGGCTGCCATCAAGGCACAGACCATCACGGCGGAAGGCAAGCTGGAGCTCATAAAGCAAGTTCTCGACAGCCAGAATACCACGCTCGACACCAAGCTGGCTGCCATAGAGGCTGCCATCAAGGAGCAGACCATAGGCATAGAGGCCAAGATGGACCTCGTGAAGGGCGTTCTCGACAGCCAGAACACTACGCTCGATGCCAAGCTGACTGCCATAGAGGCTACCATGAAGGAGCAGTCCATCGCCCTGACGAAGAAGCTGGAGCTCATAGAGGCTGCCGTCAAGGACCAGACCAAGTCCCTGGACGAGAGAATCACGCTCCTCAACACAGCGGTGAACAACATGCCCAAGTATGAGGACAAGCTGGACGCCATCACAACGGCCATCAGCAGTCTCGACGTGAGCGAGCGCCTGCAGGCCATCAAGGATATCTTGAACGGTACTACAGACAAGCCCGGTATCCTTACAGAACTGGAGCGTCAGGTGACTTGGATGGATGGTATAGTGAAGGTTGTGGAAGACAGGCTCGACAATATCTCAGCCGCCATCCAGGCCATGTCGGGCTTCGGCGAGAGCATCGACCAGCTCAAGGAACAGATGGCCAATCTGGTGAAGGCTGTGAAGGACGGCACCATGAGCGAGACTGACGCCATGGCCGAGATAGGCAGGAAGATAGAGTTGCTGAAGGGCGTGATAGGCTCAGGCAACGCTCCTGTGGAACAGATGGAATATGTTGACCTCGGCCTGCCAAGCGGAAAGATGTGGGCCAAATGGAATCTCGGTGCCGATAGAGTAGGCGGTCATGGTAACTGTTTCTCTTGGGGTGAGACATCGCCAAAGGCCGACTCCCTTTACTACACCAAGGAAAACTATCTGCTGAATGACGGCGAATATGGCAATTTCAAGAGATATAATAAGGACGATGGACTGACGATGCTCTTGCCATTTGATGATGCCGCCACAGTACGGCTCGGCAGCAAATGGCACACACCCACCAGAGCCGATTTCCTCGAGTTGCATGAAAATTGCACTCTGGTGGTGTCCGAAGTGGAAGGCCATCGGGGCATATCGTTCGTGTCCAAGAAGAACGGCAATTACATCTTCTTCAGGACTACTGGTCACAGGCATGATGGGAAATGGTACGGCTCATCCACCCATGTTCGGTTCTGGATTGCCAACGCGTCGGACCGCTCCAGCTATGATGCTGTTTACATCACTTTGATTATAAAAGAAGATAACACCATAGAGGTGTACCCATATGACGCGTGCTACCGTTACTATGGTATGCCTATCCGTCCGGTTCGTGATTAAGGTCTCGTTCTCTTCCTGAGTTTCTTGATTTAGAACATATAACTCATTCCCGTCAGCCGCCGTGCTGGCGGGAATGATTTCTTTTCACCGTTTGTCTCAAATCGTTCATTAGAACGGCCATTCTTTTGTGGTTTGTCTTGTAATTGTTCGACTATAGGTCTTTTGCAAATAGAGGTTTCCAATGGCCGCCATCAGAAAAGTGATTTCTATCTTGAGGTTGTGGGGATGTGGTGATGGTACGTCACGATGGCCGAGCAAAGGGCTACTGCCAGATACCTGAGGAAGTCTCTCATGCCGTCGTCCAATCTCATTCCTGTCTTCATTTCCTGTTCCTCCTTTCTGTCTCTTTTCTGGTCCTGTGGAAGCCGTTCCCGCCCCCAAATTCCCGATTCAACATTCAACATTTCTAATTCCCCAGTACCGCGTTCACAAATTCCCCGCAGCCCAATTCTTAATTCAATTCAGTTCTTAATTCAATTCAGTTCTTAATTCCCCTAGGTTCATAATTCCAAATTCATAATTCCAAATTATCTCTCTAGTTAGAAAAATATTTTTCCCCTACTGGGAAAGTGATTTTCTGCGCACTTTCCAATCACACGACAAAGGTACAACAAGCGCACGCGGCAATCATACGATTCAGTACGATTCCATACGTTACCATACGATTTCACATGCTACCATACGTTACTGTACGTTTCCATACGATTTCACATGTTTCCATACGTTACCGTACGTTTCCATACGATTTCACATGTTACCATACGTTTCCATACGATTCCGTATGATTCCATACGTTATTTAGCAGCCCGGGCTTCCTGACGGTTCACTCAGGTGATTCACGATGAGCCTTACCTCGCGTGAGGTGAGCCGCTTGGCGGTCTTTCGGTACCCGCCGCACATGCGGTCGGTCATCTCCACCTTGGCCATGTTGAGGTACCGGGTACGTGCGCCCACCTTCGTGAGCTCCTCCTCCTCCTCGTGCTGTCGGAAGTCGCGGCAGAGGGTTCCCACAAGATTGGACAGTTTGCCCTTTCCTGCGCCGCCTATCTGCCATCAGATTGCCCATCATGCCGCATATTTCCTCCCATTTTTGGTTGGAACGCATGAATTCGGCTTCACTTGCGTGCGATTCCAGGAGAGAGAAAAGTATTGGAACGATGGGCTGGTGTATGCCTTTTGTCGTTTTCGAGAGAAAAAACGGCAAATTTTCCGTGCTTCAGCCCTGTTTTGGCATGCCTGGAGGGGTGATTTTGCCGATGATTTGTCACGGTTCTGTATTCTGTCTTATTCGAGGGTGTGTTGTAAACTATTGGTTATCAGCCTTTGAGAGGGAACTGGAGCTGGAGGAAGCCCGGGGGCGTTACAGCGTTACAGCGTTACAATTAAATTTCAAGAGGTGATGATTCTCCCTCTTATTATATATATCTATTTAATATATAAATAGTTATGTAGTATAAAGAGGGGGACTTTGTCATGACGACACCTAATTGTAACAATTGTAACGCTGTAACGTTGTAACGCTATAGCCTCCCAGCTTGCAGTCCTCCGCTTCCCTCTCCCAGGCCTATCCTATCATGTCTGCCACCATGCGAGTTCGTCGTCTGCAGCCAGGCAGAACTGCTGTCTCGAAATTACCATCAGCGATGGGAAATGGGGAGCCATCCTTGAACTGGTTGCTGCAATCACACGAGTTTTAACATCACGGATGAAGAAGCGCTTGAGGTTGTGGTTAACGAAACTGATAAACTTGCTCGTATATGCGAACTATATAGATATAAAATGGCGAGTTAAGAACTACCGAAACTTAAAGAAAATAATGAAATCGAGCAGAAGGAACAGCAAATGTGCTTCCCTTTTGCTCGACTTCTTATTCTAGGCCTGGTCCATCGTGCCTTTTCGGGTATCTTCTTGTTGGAGGCAGTCTGACTCCCGAATTCTTTCACGGATGGGAGGCGGTTCGAGCGACTCTTTCTGTTTCTGATAAGTCATCTCAGTCTTGGGCTGCTCTGCTTTTTCTTTCTCTTTTTTCTTCTTCTGGGCAGCAAGTCCTGTGGGAAGGGGCAGCAGAAAATCCAGCAGAAGGAGCATCCGCTAGTTCATGATGTTAGTCTTCTTTCTTCTTGGTGTGTGTGTTGTTCGCTTGGCTTTTGTTTGTTTGTTCTTGGGTAATACAGATGGTCAGGCTGAAAAGCAAGCATCCCCACGCATGGAGTTTGTGTGCTCCTTGTGCGTGGGGATGCTTGTTTGTGTTTACCAGATGTCCTCGGGAACTCCGGGGTTGTCATAAACCTCCTTGGCGGCATACTCCAGATAGTCCATATAGAAGTAGCGTGTGGGGTCATCCATCACGGTCTTGAATCGGATGTAGTATGTCTCGTTGGGATCCATGGTCTGGCGCAGCAGGATGCGTCGGATACAGATGTTCGACTTGCGCATCATGTCAGAGCCACCAGGTCCTCCGGCTGTGTATTGCTGGCAACCCTTCATGAAGCCGTTGTTGCGCAGGCGCTTGTCGATTTCGGCGTTATAGTCGTCATCGTTGCTGTCCTCAGCATAACCGATATCGTTGGCAATGGTTCCGGAAGAGGTGTTTCTGCCGTAGGCTCCCTGGCGCAGGTCCATGGGGATACCCATAGCAGCCAGGTTGTCGGGGTCTTTACCCCAGTAGAACTGTACCATTCCACGCATGTTACCACCGCACTGGATGGCATATCTCAGCTCATAGGTTCCGCGCTTAGGTACGGGTGGGAGACGCATGGTGCAGTCGGTCATACCACGGATACTCATCTCGTCACCCTGCATGTTGGACCAGCCATTGCCGCGACCGGTCCAGTACAGGAAGTTGGTCTCCTCGGTGATGCTCACATCGTTGAGGTACTTGTATGCACCGTCGGAGGGGATATATACGCACTTGTGACGCTCGTCGGTAATCTCCGAGCTGCGGATGCCGTTGGTCATAAACTCAGGCCACATGGCACACACATTCCAACGGATGCGGTATGCCTGCATGTTGTTGCGTGTGTCGTCGCTATAGGTGAGCAGCTTGTCGATGGGGTAGATGATACCGTTGCGCACGTTGAAGTCGCCCTGCAGGTCGGGAGTGCCCACCTTGATGCCTTCCTTCTCGGCATCGCAACTGGCCTCGTGATAGTTGCCGCGGCGGCCGTTGTTGAGGTTGGGGAAGCGGTTGATATACACTCCGTTGCTCTCCTTGCTCTCATACAGCTTTATGAGGCGGCGCTTGCCCATGGTGGTGTAATACTCCCAGATGGGTATGGTGGGGTTGCCGTTGGTGGGGTTGTAGCCGTTCTCGTTGTAGTGCAGCACCAGCCTGTCGGTCGCAAGTGACATGGGCAGGAAGTGGTAGGTGACGAACTGGTTGAGCAGGTTGTTCTCGCTCTTGTAGTTCTCGTCGTTTACTGCCTCGGGATAAGCGTTGTTCTGCACCAGATAGTTCACCACATCCTTCACCTCAATCTCGGTGGCAGGCTTGCCGATGGCCTCTGTCCAGAAGCTGTCGGTCTCGGCAAAGTATGTGAAGCCCACATAGCGGTGCTCGGGTGAGTAGAAGGTCTGGTTGCTTCCGTCGGTATTGCTCACGATGCTCATCTTCACGGTTCCCTTCTTGTAGAGCTCCTCGTAGGTCTCGTCGCGCCATACCTTCAGGGTGTCTATCATACCCACGGCCTTGGCCAGCAGGGCTGCCACATAGAAGCCCTCGCGCTTGCTGTTGAGGATATCGTTGAAGAGGAAAGCCAGTGTGTTGTTGCTGGGTGCAACCACAGTGTTCATGCACTGGATTACGCCGTTGATGGCAGGAATGTCCTTGTTGCGGGGGTCGATGAGCGCATCGTTGATGAGCACGCTGTCGGGGTCGTCGCAATAGTGAACCACCAGCTTGCGGTCGTACATGTTGGGGTAGGGAAGTTCGGCGTTCTGTGTGGTAGGCATAGTGGCGGTCTCATAGCGTACGTTGTCGTCGCCGCTGTCTATCACGCTGTTATAGACAATCACCTTGCGCACAGAGTCGAGCAGGTTGCTGTCGGTAAAACTGTCCCATGAGGGCTCGCTGATGGTGCCCTTGGCGCAGAGGGTGTCCAGATATACCTGGATGGCCTCGTTGGTTGGGGCAAACACTGTGTAGTTGCCTCGGGCTGAGAGCAACTGGAAGACTTTGGTGTCCGACATCGAACTTACGGGCGTCTTCTTGAGTAGTGCCACGTACTCCTTGTAGGCGTCGTGTTCTACCAGGTAGTCTGTGATGGTCCTCTCCTTGAAGACGTATCGCGCAGACTTGTCCACTTGTTCGGTACATCCAATGAATGTGATGGCTGCTAATGCAAGCATCAAACCGAATATCTTCTTCATATAATTTAAAGTTTTGTTGTTAGCGTTGGTCGGAGTATATTGTTTCTTTCCTTCTGTTGCCCCTCTGTGGTCACCCACGGAATGACATGCAAAAGTAAGTATTTCTTGCTTACCCACAAAGGGATGTAGTTTTTTTCTCTCCTTAAACGCGGTTTCTCTCTATTTTTGCCTTACTTCAATCGCTGTTCCTGTGGTGTGAGCCTGGAAATCGGGCGCGTAGAGGCATTGCAGGAGGGCGGCGGGAAGGCAGTAGGAACCAGCCCGGCTGATGAGCCAGTCTTCCTCTATCACCCAAGTGCCGCGGGGCAGTCGGTCAAGGAAGTATTCTGTGCTGGCATCATGAATGGCCTTGTAATAGCTGGTGCTGCCATTGAACTCATAGCCAGAGCGTTGGGCGGATGGTTCGGCAGCGGCAATACGTGGTGCCATCAGGCGCACGAACTCGTAGTCGCGGTCGGCTATGAGGGTATAGCGGATGTGCACGCGGTCGCCTGTAGCCAGATGCTCCACATGGGTGATGTCGCGTCGGATGTTGAGTCCTTCCTGCTGCTGTTCGGTCTGCAGGACGGGTATCTGATATTGGGCATATACAGCTCCGTAGCTCAGTTGTCGGCTCTCCTTCTCCACCACCAGCTTCTTGGGCTTGGAGGTAAGGTCTGTACGCTCACGCACATAGCCCAGAGTGGTCTCGGGACTGCTGATTGTGAATGACTTGGATGAGGTTTTCAGAGTCAGCTTGTCGGCTCCCATGCAGAGGTCGGGGCTGCCGCTCAGCAGGGCGAATACGGCATCGGCGGTCTGCGGAGCGCTGTCCCATTCCCGGGTACGCTTCATGCCTATGAGCCACTCCGTCATCGCGTTGAGCGTGGCAGTATCGTGGGGCTCTATGGTCCTGATGGCTTCCATCAGTTGCACGTGCTCGCTCGTCTTCTGATCCATGCCCGTTCGGGTGTTGCTTCTGTAGGCCAGATGCATGCCGTCGGGCTGCTTGAGCAGAACGTGCAGGCGTTCCATCAGGCTCTGGGCCAACTTTTCTTCACCATACAGATGCAGCACCATGGCAGCCTGCGCGCGCTCCACACGGTCGGTCTCTCCGGCCTGCTTCTTGAGCAATTGCAGCATGTAGCTGACGGCCTGCTTCTCTTCGGCCTTCATGCTGGTGTAGCAGTCCGACTTACGGAGGGCATATAGGGTGCGCATGGCGCTGGCAGAGACGGTAGGCTTGCTGCTCTTCTTGAGCAGACCCACGTCTTTTACCATCTCCTTGAGGAGGAATCGGCAAGCCTTCTCGCGTATCTCCCTCTGCCTGGGCAACTCGTCAAGTGTGAGCGTGTTGAGCCTTGTGAGCATGTTGGCCACATGGCCCGTGAGGTAGGTGCTGCCGCTCATGCCGGGGAACCAGGAGAACGAACCGTCGTACCTTTGCAGATTGTCCAGCGCGTTCAGCATGCTCATGCGATAATCCAATTGCGCCACATCATCAAACAAGGATGTAAGCCTCTGGCGACGAGCCTTTTCCTGGTTGGCCTCCATCACCCATGGAGTTTCCTGCAGAAGCATGTCGGCCAGCTCTTGATTCTTGACGAGCGGACTCTCCAGAGCAGCTGTATCCTTATGGTTCCACTCTTCGATGGCTTCTCTCACTTGTGGGTATTTCTGTCCTATGCTGTAGGCAAGTGCTCCTGAGTAGAATGCGGCCGTGAGGGAGAGCACGTCGCGGCACCTGGGGTAAGCCATCGAGGGCAGAGTCTGTATGGCCAGCCACTTGGGATCACGTGTGTATTCGATGGTCAGCGAGCGGTTGACAGCCTCCTTGCTGTCGTGTGCGAAGAGTTTCTCAAGACTGATGGTGTGCGTGCCTTTTCCGCTCAGGCTGAACGCCTTGGTCTCTGTGACGGACTGCATATCAGAGAGTACAGGCAGATATCGCTGCTCGCCATCGCTGTAGTCCTGCCCTTGCGCCACCCATTTGACGGTGAGTGCGGGATGGTCCATGCTGCCCGTATAGGGAAAGAAGAAGGTGGTATCCTCCTGGGCACCCAGTTGGAAGCGCACCGCCTTGCGCATCAGTACCTTATCGGTCTCTGTATCGGAGACGAGCAGGGTGGCCTGTCCCTTCTGCTGCTTCTCGCTTCGGTTGCGGATGCTGGCCGTCAGTACGGCGTGATCGCCGCTACGCACGAAGCGCGGGAGCAGCATCTCGGCCATCAGTTCCTTCTCTGCCACCACCATCGTATCCAGCAGTCCCACCATCATGTCGGTGGTGTGGGCAGTTCCGAGCAGGTGCCAAGAGGTCATGCTTTCGGGCAGGGTGAAGCTGATCTTCACCTGTCCCTGGCTGTCGGTGCGCAATCGGGGCATGAAGAAAGCCGTCTCCTGCAGGTCGGTCCGCAGGTTGGCCGTCTCCTCGGCTGCTTCTTCAGCTTCTGCACATTCCTCCTCCTTGACCATATCGTACAAGTAGTTTTCGTCGTTACCTAATCCTCCGATATGTCCGTTGAGGCTTTGGGGTGCCTGTGCCACTCCGGCATAGGCCATTTTGGCATTCCCCCTCAGCCTTACATCCACTTTTCTCAGACTTCTGGTGCTCCTGTCTCTCACGTGCATGGAAGCCTCTTGCATAGGTTTGGACAAGGCCAGGTAGAAGCGGTCGATGTCGAATGTGGAGAACTCCGGGGTGTATTCCTTCTTCAGTTTGGGTGTGAAGCCCAAGTTCAGCTGGAACTTGTCATAGGCGCTCAGAGAGGCTGTGTAAATGCCGATATACGGCAAGCGGTAACCTCTATACACGCTCAGGTCAAATGAGTGACGGGCAAGCGCATCCAATGACGCATCGTAGAGTGTGGCCGCCAGGTTGGCTTGCGCGGGTTTCCCATCGGGGCGCTTTACCGATAATGTCCACTCCTCTTGCTGTCCTGGCCTCAGATGGTCGCGGAAGGATTCCCATTGCAGGCGCAGTCTGCTGTCGGGCTGAACCAGATGCAGGTCGGTGAGCTTGGTGTAGAGTTCCCCTTTGCAGAACATATAAGTGAATAGTCTGGCGCCCTTGCCGTACTCCTTGCGGTAAGGGATAGTGTATGTCAGGCACGAGTCACTCAGGTGGAATATCGTGTCGAGTGCGGTGGTGTCCTTGGTCTCCAGGGTCATGTGTATCCAGGCATCGGGCAACGAGGTGCCTATCTGCACCTTGGCAGGCTCCTGCTCCGAGAAGTCAGACTGGGGGCAGTCCAGATAGAAGTTTGCCTCAAAGGGCAGTTTGCTGTCAGAGAGCGAAGTGAGTGTGAGGTCGGAGCGCCATGAGGCCGTATCGCCATTGATGTCAGCACGCGCTTCCAACTGGTATCGGCCCGACTCCAAGTCTTTCATCTCCTGTGGGAAAGCCGACTCTCCAGCCTGCATTGTGAAGGTTCGCTTCTCCTTCCCTGCCTGTGAAAGGATGCAGGTGATGGACCCCTTGACAGGTTGGTCGGTGCTGGAGTAGAGGTTGAGACTCAATGGCTTGGGATATTCCTTGCAGATGTGGCGGGGTACCATGCCGTTCATGCGCAATGGGGTACTGCATACGGCTATGTTCAGAGCGCCCTGTTGGGTCTCTCCCTGTGCCGAGAGAGCGTCGATGCAGACTTCCAGTCTGCGTCCCCTCTTCAGCTGCTCGGCGGTTCCGTTTGTGGCCAGTTGGTAGGTGAACTTCCCTTCCTGGTCTGTCCAGAGCGTATCCAGTTCCACCCGTGTTTCGTTGGAGCGGTTGCGCCACCACCATGACGAGCCCCATACGGCTGTTCCTGTGATGCGTGCATGCGTCACGGGTACACCGCTGTAGGTGGTCACTTTGCCTTCAAATGCCACGGAGTCGGTTCGGGCAGTTGCGTTCTTGGGCTGTGACAACTCCACGTGGAAGGTGGGACGAACGTATTCTTCCACTTTTACAGCCTTACGGGCATCTTCGATATGTATAATATAACTGCCTGGCAAACCCGTTTCGGGAATTGGCAGAGTGTCTGCCAGCACACCCATGTCATCGGTCCGGCATGTGTGGGTGCACAGTTTCCTGCCGTTGGCATCATGCAGCACCACTTCATACTCCTCGTTGGCCTTCACCTTGGCATCCCATTCCTTCTGTTTGTACACCACGGCGCTCATCATGATCTTCTGGCCGGGGCGGTAGATGCTTCGGTCTGTGGAGATGGCTATGTGCTGTTTCTCTCTGTCGGTCAGTCTTCCTTCGGAGTAATATGTGTTCAGTCTCCGTAGGCCCGTTGCCTCGTCTCCCGCGCGCGATACTTTTATATATATGTCCTTTCCCTCTTGTCTGTCCATCAGCACGGTACCTTTCTCGTCGGTGAGGAGTGTTGCAAGTGGGGTGAAGGTGTCCTCTTTTTGATTCTTTGTAAAGACTTCCACCTTGATTCCCGGCAGGGGCTGTCCTTTCTGGTAGTCCACCACGGTCAGCCGTGCCTGCAGGTCGTCCATACGCCGCACGAAGGCAGCCAGGCGTGAGATGTGCACCAGGCCTATTTCCGGTTCGGGATTCTTTGCCAGCTGTGCCTTGGTGGTGGCCTCTATCACCACCGCATAGAGGCCGCAGTCGGGCGTGTGCCAGTTGAGCGTATCCCAGCACACCATGCCTCCGTTGCTTCCTCCGCGTGGTTGCATGGCGTTATGCCTGATCTGGCGTCCCTCCTTGCGCACCAGCTTGAGCAGTTCGTTGCCTGTCATATAGTTGCGCTCCTGCTTGTCTCCCTCCAGGAAGTCAGAGGGCAGCTGGTAGGTTGACAGGACAAATCCGCTCACGTTTCTCGTCTTGATGGGCACCTTCTGGGTGCTGAGCGGGTAGGCTTGCTTGGGATATCTGGCCTGCATGATGGGAGCCGTGAGCTGTCGTCTGAGGTTCTCGATATTGTTCTTCCAGCGGTTGTCGGGCCATTTGCGGTCCGCCTCGTCCAGTATTGCCAGACGGTCGTTGATGCCCATCCCGTATTGTCTCATCATGTCGGAAGCCAGATAGAGGTGCACCAGTGCCCCCGCCTCTGTATTGCTGTATTCCTGGCGCAAGGCCATCAGCCGGTCTTTCGGAGAAGGCTCCCTTGAGTCCCATATATTCTCCAGCAGGATGTGCAGAGCAGCCTCACGCAGTCCGTGAAGACGGTAAAACATGGCCAGGGAGTCGGCTGTAGGCATTTGCTCTTTGTCTTTCTGCCACGGTTCGATGTCGTTCGTCATGGCCCGCCACACCACAGCGAGCATGTCGTCGGCATAGATCTTCTCGTCTCGTCCCTGCTTGACAAGCGGAATCCATTGCTCTGTCTTGGCCTGGTGCAGCGCTTCCATGTCGCCCAGCGCTTCCTTGTAGAGCAGGCATGCATGCCGCATGTACTCATCGCTGTTCCATTCCCTTATGCTGTCGTCGGGGCTTTCTGTCTGCCGCTCGCCAGCATCGGCAAGGTCGGCCGAGATTGCCAGCAGATGGGCCATGGTGGCCTGATAGACGGCTCTCGCCGTGGGGCTGGTCTGCCTGCTGATGGCTGCACGCAGCGTGTCCATATTGTCGAAGAAGCGGTCGGGCGTGATGTCCTCGGTGCGCTGGAAGTCCTGCAACATACCCACCAACGAAGATGCCTGGCTCTGTCCACATACTGATGAGGGCAGAACCAGGCATAGGAAGAGTGCAAGTAAGGCCTTGCTTACGCAGGCGAGCCTACTTGAGATTTTTTTTTTGAGAGGCTCCGTCTTCGGCTGAAGTCTCCTCGCTGCTGGTAGCATCCTGCTTCTGGGGCTTCACGGCCAGCACCTCTATCTCCACCAGTGCCCCCTTGGGCAGGTCTTTCACCGCCACGGCGCTGCGTGCGGGGAAGGGTTCGGTGAAGAATTGGGCATATACCTCGTTCATGGGAGCGAAGTTGGCGATGTCACTCAGATAGACGGTAGTCTTCACCACGTGCTTCAGGTCGGTGCCGGCAGCCTGCAGGATGTGGCTGGCATTGGTGAGCGACTGGCGTGTCTGCTCCTTTATGCCGCCCTCCACAAACTGGCCTGTGGCGGGGTCGATGGGTATCTGTCCGCTGGCAAATACCATTCCGTTGGCCTCGATGGCCTGGCTGTAGGGACCGATGGCTGCAGGAGCCTGGTTGGTGTGAATTGCTTTCATGCTCTTGGTGTGTATGTTGTCTTTATTCTTAGTTCACCTTGAATCCGTTGTCGGTCAGGGCTTTCCTTATCTCCTCGATGTGCTGCTCGTCGCGTGTCTCCACCTTGATGCGCAGTTGGCATGCTGTCACGCGGGCAGCGTCGTCGTTGCGCTCGTGATGCACGCTCACTACGTTTCCGCCCATCGAAGCCACTATCTGGCTCACGCCCACCAGCTGGCCCGGCTTGTCCTCCAGTTCCACCGTGAAGGTGCAGCTGCGTCCGCTCTTGGCCAGTCCGCGGTTGATGACGCGGTTGAGGATGGTCACGTCGATATTGCCACCGCTCACTATGCACACGGCCTTGCGTCCCTTGACGGGCACCTTGCCGAACATGGCGGCTGCCACACTCACGGCTCCGGCACCTTCTGCCACCATCTTGTGCTGCTCGATGAGCGCCAGTATGGCTGCGCAAATCTCGTCCTCGGTGACGGTCACTATGCCGTCGAGGTACTTCTGGCATGTGTCGTAGGTGATTTCACCGGGTTGCTTTACCGCTATGCCGTCGGCTATGGTGCTTACGCTGGTGAGCCGCAGTATCTGATGGTCAGCCATGCTCTGGTACATGCTGGGTGCTCCGGCAGCCTGCACGCCCCATACCTGCACTTTCGGATTGAGCTGCTTGATGGCAAATGCCACGCCGCTGGCCAGTCCGCCGCCGCCTATGGGCACGATGACCACCTCCACGTCGGGCAGTTGCTCCAGCAACTCCAGGCCAATGGTGCCCTGTCCGGCTATCACGTTCTCGTCGTCGAAGGGGTGGATAAAGGTATAGCCCCGCTCGTCGCGCAGGTCCAGCGCCCGCTGGTAGGCATCGTCATACACTCCGGGCACCAGACAGATGTCGGCGCCATAACGGCGTGTGGCCTCTACCTTGCTGATGGGCGCTCCGTCGGGCAGGCAGATGAGACTCTTGATGCCATGGCAACTGGCACCCAGCGCAACCCCCTGCGCGTGGTTTCCTGCCGAGCAGGCTATCACTCCGTGCTGCTTTTCCTCGTCGGTCAGGCAGGCTATCTTGTAACAGGCACCGCGCACCTTGAACGAGCCTGTCAGCTGCAGGTTCTCGGGCTTCAGGTATATGTCGGCCTCGGGATTGAGGCGGGGAGCCTGCACCAGGTCGGTGCGGCGTATGACGCGGCTCAGCGCATAACGCGCCTTATAGAAGTTGTCGAGGTTCAGCATCGTGCGGGAATCTGCTTGAGCAACTCTTTCAGGAATACCCAGAACTTCTCCACCGAGGGGATGTTGCATCGCTCGTTGGGTGTGTGAGGACTTCTCAGCGTGGGACCGAAGCTCACCAGATCCATCTCGGGATACACCCCGCCGATGATGCTGCACTCCAGTCCGGCGTGGCACACCTGCACCTTGGCGTCCTCGCCGAAGGTCTCCTTATATACCTTCACCATAGTGGCTGTGATGGGGCTGCTGAAGTTGGGCTGCCATGCGCCATACTGCCCGCCGTACTCCACCTTCATGCCGGCCATGCCGAAGCAGCACTCCTGCATCTCCTGCAGGTACTCCATCATGGTCTCGTTGCTGCTGCGTGCCAGTATGAGCACCGAAGCCTCGCCGTTGCCTATGTTCACGATGCCCAGGTTGCTGCTGGTCTCCACCACATCGGGGATGCTTGGGATGTGGCGCAGGACGCCGTCGTGGCAAGCCATGATGGCATCCACCAGGTTGTCCTGAATCTCCATGGGTACCTGTGCGGCGGGCATGATGGTGCTCTCGATGGTCATCTCCATCTCGTTCTCTATGCCTGCATATTCGTTCTTGAAGGTCTCCAGGCAGTAGGCCACCAGGTCCTTCAGGTCGTCGAGGTTCTCTGCGGGAATGGTGAGCACGGCGCTTGCTGTGCGTGGGATGGCGTTGCGCATGTTGCCGCCGTTCCATGAGCAGAGGCGTGCATCGTCGTCGGCGATGGCCTGACGCACGAAGCGGGCCATCAGCTTGTTGGCATTGGCGCGTCCCTCATTGATTTCCAGTCCGCTGTGTCCGCCCTTGAGTCCCTGCAGACACACCTTTACGGCTATGTCGCCAGCCTCGGGAGCCACCTCCTTGTATTGCATGGTGGCGCTGATGTTGACGCCTCCCGCGCTGCCTATGACGAACTCACCCATGGTCTCGTTGTCCATATTGAGCAGTATGTCGCCGTGCAGTGTGTCGGCTGCCAGGTGGTTCACACCGTACATGCAGGTCTCCTCATCGGCTGTGATGAGCGCCTCCAGCGGGCCGTGCACCAGGTCGTGGGCCTCCATGATGGCCATGATGGCCGCCACGCCCATGCCGTCATCGCTGCCCAGGGTGGTGCCTTTGGCCTTCACCCATTCGCCGTCGATGTAGGTCTCGATGGGGTCTGTCTCAAAGACGTGGCCGCTCTCGTCGGTCTTCTGTGGCACCATGTCCATGTGTGCCTGCAGTACTGCTGTCTTGCGGTCTTCCATGCCCGGTGTGGCGGGCTTGCGCATGACGATGTTCTCGGCATTGTCCTTGAAGGCTTCTATGCCGTGCTCCTTGGCCCATGTGAGCAGGAATTCCTGCACCTTCTGAAGGTGTCCGCTGGGACGGGGAACCTGCGTGAGCAGGTAGAAGTTGTGCCATATGGCTTGTGGAGCCAGGTCTTTGATTGATGTTGCCATAACCTTATATTTTTAATGTTTAACTTCCTGTCTTGGCTGGCGCGCCCGAGTGTGCATGTGCGCCCGTCAGCATGGCAAAGTTATGCCATTTCCATGAGAGTGCCAAGCCGCTACTCTTAAAAAGTATTTACAGCCTTCTGCCTGCCATGCCGGAGTGGCAAAAATGGCTCTGTGAGGCATAATCCTTGGGCGAATGCTTGCCGCTTATGGGAGAGATGCTTACCTTTGTGGGTGAAACTGCACGAAAGAGCGTGCGCAAAGACAAACAACTGATGACATACGATTTCGACAAGCCCATCGACCGCACGGGCACTTGCGATGTGAAGCACGCAAGGCTCGCCGAGATGTGGCACCGTACTGACCTGATTCCCCTGTGGGTGGCCGACATGGACTGGCAGACGCCTCCCTTCATCGCCGAAGCCCTCACCCACAGGGTGCAGAACGCCCTCTATGGCTACACCGCTTTGCCTGAGGATTACTGGGATACCGTCATCCGCTGGGTGCAGGAGCATCACGGGTGGCAGATGAGAGAAGAGTGGATGAGCTTCATCCCCGGCATTGTCAAGGGGATAGGAATGGCTGTGTGTGCCCTGCTGTCGCCTGGCGACAAGGTCATCATACAGCCTCCTGTGTATCATCCATTCCGCCTTGTGCCTCAGGGCTATGGGCATGAGGTGGTGATGAACCCCCTGGTGGAGCGCCCCGACGGCTATTACGACATGGACTTCGAGCACCTGGCACGGGTGGCCGACGAGCATTGCCGCCTGCTCATCCTGTGCAATCCCCATAATCCCGGCGGCATCTGTTGGCCGCGTGAGACGCTGCAGCGCCTGGCCGCATTCTGCCACGAGCGCGGCATTATCGTCATCAGCGACGAAATCCATTGCGACATGGCCCTCTTCGGGCATCGTCACATCCCCTTCGCCAGCGTGAGCCCCGAGGCCGAGCAGAACAGCATCACGTTCTGTGCACCCTCCAAGACCTTCAATATGGCCGGCCTGGTGTCGTCGTGGGCGGCTGTCCCCAATGAGCAGTTGCGCCGGCGCTTCTTCGGATGGATGCAGGCGGGCGAACTCAACGAGCCCACCATGATGGCTCCCCTGGCCACCCAGGCTGCCTTCCGCGAGGGCGAGGAGTGGCGCAGGCAGATGCTTCATTATGTGGAGCAGAACGTGGAGTTCGTCATCGGCTACTGCCGTGAGCACATGCCCCTGATACGTCCCTTGCGCCCCCAGGCCTCGTTCCTGGTGTGGCTCGACTGCCGTCAGCTGGGACTCACACACGACCAGCTGCAGCATCTCTTCGTGGATGAGGCCCACTTGGCACTCAATGACGGCGAGATGTTTGGCCCTGGCGGCGAGGGTTTCATGCGCCTTAACGTGGGTACGCAGCGTGCTGTGCTCCGTAGCGCCATGGAATCGCTGGCACGGGCGGTGGCCGGTGTGCGGGGGAAGCCATGAGCGTCCCTCTATGGAAGTGAAGAGTGAAAAGTGAAGAGTGAAAAGTGCTGCGCGGTGGATTCCATCGCGCAGTTTCCTTATATAAATAGGGGAGCAAAGGGCTTTGCTTCAGTTTGCAACGGCAGGCCCATCCCGGTGGGGCGGAAAGTGCAGCGCGGTGCATGCTTCATCGCAGCGTGCTGCATCGGCCATTGCAGCGCGGTGCATGTGCCGTCGCAGCGCGCTGCATTTCCAGGCTCGGCTTGCGGCCTGGTTCTGCCTTGAGGCATGCGGGGCATGACGCGTGCCTCTCTCCTCATCCATTCGGCATGGTGGGCTCAGTTCTTCGGCAGGTTGGCCGCATCCTTATGCCGTGCCTCTTCGGTCCAAGCGGCCTTTTGGGAGAAAATGTCCGTGTGCGTCTCTTTTTCTCCCCTCTGCCTTGCGGTTTCTTACGGAAAAGTGTTAACTTTGTGGGCAAATGTGTAGGGAAAATATCTTTGGGTGCGTTAAATAGTGCCTTCGGCGGCATCCGGCATGTGAATGAAGGCAGAATAACCATATTGTCGAGCAAAAGAATTTTCAAATGAAGGGATTTGCAGGAAAACTGATGCTGGCCTTGGCCATGCTTGCCACCTCATCGTCACAGGCGCAGGAAGCGCAGATGGTGGGGCCGCAGGACGTGCCGGCCACAAGCACACTCTACGTGAACAACCGTGCACCATTGCGCCCCAACGTCTTCATCAAGCTCCCTCTGGGCAGCGTGAAAGCCCGCGGATGGGTGGGCGAGATGCTGCGCCGCGAGTCGGAAGGACTGGCAGGCAGGCTGGGCGAGATAAGTGACTGGCTCGACAAGAAAGGTAATGCCTGGCTGGAAGAGGGCGGTTCGCACGGATGGGAAGAGGTGCCCTACTGGCTGCGTGGCTATCATGCCCTGGCCTGCCAGTTGGCTGATGAGGCCAAGCTCAGGGAGTCGCACTTCTGGATAGATGCCATCCTGCGCAGCGCCCAGCCCGACGGCTACTTCGGTCCGGTGAACGCCGGCAAGGACGGCAGGCGCGAGCTGTGGGCCAACATGCTGGCTCTGCAAATCCTGCAGGACTACTACGAGCACACGGCCGACGAGCGCGTGCTGCCCGTGATGACCGCCTACTGCCGATGGGAACTGGCCTATCCCGACGAGAAGTTCCTGCGTGACTACTGGGAGAACAGCCGCGGAGGCGACAATCTGCTGAGCGTCATCTGGCTCTACAACCGCACCGGGGAGGAGTTTCTGCTCCAGCTCATGAAGAAGATACACCGCTGCACGGCCAACTGGATGCAGGACACCTCGCTGCCCAACTGGCATAATGTGAATGTGGCAGAATGCTTCCGCGAGCCTGCCACCTTCTCCCTGTTGCCGGGCGAGGAGCGTGCATTGAGAAACACATACAACAACTTCCACCTCATACGCCGCATCTACGGCCAGGTGCCGGGCGGCATGTTCGGCTCCGATGAGAACTGCCGTCACGGCTACATCGACCCGCGCCAGGGCACCGAGACCTGCGGATTCGTGGAGCAGATGCTCTCCGACGAGATACTCATGGCGCAGACGGGCGACATGATGTGGGCAGCCAATCTGGAGGATGTGGCCTTCAACAGTCTGCCCGCCAGCATGACCGAGGACCTCAAAGCGCTGCGCTATCTCACTTGTCCCAATATGGTGCAGTCGGACAGCCGCAATCATCACCCTGGGGTAGATAACCGCGGGCCCTTCTTCTCCATGAACCCCTTCAGCAGCCGGTGCTGTCAGCACAACCACGCGATGGGCTGGCCCTATTATGCACAGAACCTGGTGCTGGCCAGTGCCGACGGTGGGGCAGCCATCCTCACCTATTCCGACTGCCAGGCCACACTCATGGTGGGAAGCGGGCAGCGGGTGACGCTGGACGCACAGACACACTACCCCTTTGGCGAGGACGTGCTCATCACGGTGGGCGGACTGGGCAGGAAGGGCTCGGCCACCTTCCCACTCTATCTGCGCATACCCGCCTGGACGACAGACGTACACGTGCAGGTCAACGGACAGACCATCGACTGCCGTCCCACCCAGGGGCTTCTGCGCATCAGCCGTACGTGGAAGGACGGCGACCGCGTGCAGCTCTATCTGCCCATGCGGTTGAGTCTGAGGCGCTGGGCATTGAACAAGAATAGCGTGAGCGTCGATTATGGTCCGCTCACCATGAGCCTTCTCATCAGGGAACGACGCCAGCAGGCCGACAGCCGCCAGACGGCCATAGGCGACTCGCACTGGCAGGAGGGAGCCGATGCCAGCCAGTGGCCCACCACGGAAATCTATGCTGCCAGTCCCTGGAACTACGCTCTGGTGCCCTGCGTGAAGGGTATGAGGGTGGAGCGCAAGGCATGGCCGCAGGACAACTATCCCTTTGCCCTCGAGTCGGTACCCCTGCGCGTGAAGGCCAGCGGGGCACTTGTTCCCTCGTGGGGGCAGGATGAAACGGGGCTTTGTCAGGTGCTCCCCGATGCCTGCCAGCCGCGTGGCGAGGTGGAGCTGCTCACTCTCATCCCCATGGGAGCGGCACGTCTGCGCATCTCGGCCTTCCCGCCCTGTGAGGGGAATACCGCATGCGGGCAGTGCGGAAGCAGTTGCGGGACAGCCCCGATGACGGAAAGATAAGCAAACCGGGCGGCTGGCGATACGCGCCGGCCCTCCTTATTAACAATAATAACCAATATCCGAAGACAAAATGAGAAAGTTGATGACTGTTGCCCTACTGGCTGTAGCAACTGCAGGAATGGCACAGACGAGTGAGATTTTCCAGCCGTACCAGAGTACAGACCTGCGTCTGCCCTCGGTGCCACTGGTGGTCAATGACCCTTACTTCTCGGTGTGGTCACCCTACGACCAGCTTACCGATGGCACCACACGCCACTGGACCGATGCCGAGAAGCCCATTCTGGGACTCCTCAGAGTGGATGGCACCACCTATCGCTTTATGGGTAGCCCGCAGGAGTATGTGCTCCAGAGCATAGCCCCCATGGCCGATGAGGAGCGCTGGGAAGGCCTTGTCACCCATGAGGTGCAGGCTGATGGATGGGCCGCCGAAGGCGCCAGCGTGACCGGATGGAAGAAGCAGAAGGCTGCCTGGGGAAGCGATGGCCTGGATAATGTGAGCAATAAGTGGAGCCGTGAGGGAAGCGATATCTACATCCGTCGCGAAGTGGTGCTCAGCGAAGAGCAGCTGGCTGCCGACCTCTATCTGAAGTATTCCCACGATGATGTCTTCGAACTCTATGTCAACGGACAGCAGGTGGCATCCACAGGCGAGACCTGGGTGGACAACGTGGTGCTGCACCTTGATGCCGACCTCAAGAAGCATCTCCATGCAGGCAAGAACGTGATAGCCGCCCATTGCCACAACACCACAGGAGGTGCCTATGCCGACTTCGGACTCTACCGCAACGTGAAGCCACAGGACGTGAAACTGGAGACCGCTGTGCAGAAGAGCGTGGACGTATTGGCCACCAACACCTATTATACTATGGTGTGCGGCCCGGTGGAGCTGGACCTGGTGTTCACCGCCCCCATGCTCATAGACGACTATGACCTCATCTCCACTCCCATCAACTACATTTCCTATCAGGTTCGCAGCACCGACGGAAAGAAGCACGATGTGCAGTTCTACCTCTCGGCCGATGCCCAGCAGGCTGTCAACAAGGACAACCAGCCCACGCTCACCAGCCGCGGCTTCCAGGATGGCATAGCCTATGTAAAGGCAGGCACCGTGGAGCAGCCCATACTGGCCAAGAAGGGAGACGGCATCTGCATCGACTGGGGATACTTCTACATGCCAGCCATCAACGGCCATGTGGGCATGGGGGAGGCCAATGAGGTGCAGAACGCATTCGTGCAGACAGGCAAACTTCCCCGCCCAGACCGCTCGCAGATGAAGGCTGGCAAGGGCTTCGCATGGGGCAAGGGCATCAGAGCACAGAAGGTTGCCGACATGCCCGCAATGGCCTACATCCACGACTTCGGGCAGGTGGAGAAGGCCAGCAGTTTCACCATGTTGGGCTACGATGAGGTGCAGGACATCGAATACATGTACGAGCGCTACAAGGGCTACTGGGCTCACGGAGGCCAGGTGACCATCTTCCAGGCCTTCCGCAACCTGCAGAGCCGCTATGCGAGCATCATGGCACGATGCCGCGCATTCGACCGCCAGATATATGACGACGGCATGGCAGCAGGCGGCAAGCAGTATGCCGAGATCCTGAGTGCCTCGTACCGGCACGTGATGGCTGCGCACAAACTCTTCGAGGACAAGGATGGCAACCTCCTCTGGTTCTCTAAGGAGAACAACTCCAACGGCTGTGTCAACACCGTCGATCTCACTTATCCCGAGGCTCCATTGTTCCTCGTATATAATCCCGAGCTGCAGAAGGCGATGATGACAAGCATCTTCGAGTACAGCCGAAGCGGCCGCTGGACCAAGCCCTTTGCGGCACACGACCTGGGTACATACCCTATAGCCAACGGACAAGTGTATGGCGGCGACATGCCCATCGAGGAGGCAGGCAACATGCTGACGCTTGCCGCACAGATATGCATGCAGGAGGGCAATGCCTCATACGTGGCTCCCTACTGGCAGGACATTACGCTCTGGGCCGACTATCTGTCGGATAACGGACAGGATCCGGCCAACCAGCTCTGCACCGACGACTTCGCGGGTCACTGGGCGCACAACTGCAACCTTTCCCTCAAGGCCATCTGCGGCGTGGCAGGCTACAGCTTGATGGCACGTCTGAGGGGCGATGAGGCTGCTGCCGACAAGTATCTGGCACGTGCCAGGGAGATGGCTCAGAAGTGGGAGGAAATGGCCCTCGAGGGTGACCACTACCGCCTGGCCTTCGACAGGGAGAACACCTGGAGCCAGAAGTATAACATGATATGGGACAAGTTGTGGGGGCTGAACCTCTTCTCGGAGAAGGTTTATGAGCGCGAGATAAAGTACTATCTCAAGCACCAGAACAAGTACGGACTGCCCCTGGACTGCCGTAAGGACTACACCAAGAGCGACTGGATCATGTGGACCGCTGCCATGTCGCCCGACACAAAGACCTTCCAGAAGTTCGTTGCACCCGTCTATACCTACATCAACGAGACCGAGAGCCGGGTGCCCATAAGCGACTGGAGCGACACGAAGACTGCCAAGATGGTGGGATTCAAGGCACGTAGCGTAATCGGAGGATACTGGATGAAGGTGCTGGCTGACAGAATGGCCAAGTGACCGAAGGCGCCTGAATGAACATGCCCGGAGAGGTTCGGAACACATTGCATCGAACCTCTCCGGCCTTTTTATGCCGCCACCCAAGGATTTTTTAGTAATTTTGCAGCGCAAAACAGAGCATTATGAGAACGGGATTTGACAACGAAAAGTACCAGCGCATCCAGTCGGAACATATCAAGGAGCGCATTTCGCGCTTCGACGGAAAACTCTACCTCGAGTTGGGAGGCAAACTCTTTGATGACCATCATGCCAGCAGAGTGCTTCCGGGATTCCTGCCCGACAGCAAGTTGCGCATGTTCCAGAAACTGAGCGACAGCATTGAGATAGTCATCGTAATCAGTGCCACCGACATAGAGAAGAACAAGACTCGTGCCGACTTAGGCATAACTTATGACGAGGACGTGCTTCGCCTGCGCGGAGAATTCCAGCACCGTGGCTTCATGGTGGGCTCTGTGGTCATTACGCACTACAATGGCCAGCCTGCCGCAGCCGCCTTCCGCCAGCGCCTCGAGCGCGACGGCATCAAGACCTACTGCCATTACCTTATCGAGGGATATCCCCACAACGTGGCGCTCATCGCATCGGACGAGGGATTCGGCAAGAATGACTATGTGGAGACAGAGCGCCCCCTGGTCATCGTCACCGCGCCAGGTCCGGGAAGCGGCAAGATGGCCGTGTGCCTGAGCCAGCTCTACAATGAGCACCGCAGAGGCGTGCGTGCCGGATATGCCAAGTTTGAAACGTTCCCCGTATGGAACTTGCCCCTCAAACATCCCGTGAACATCGCCTATGAGGCAGCCACTGCAGACCTCAACGATGTGAACATGATCGACCCCTTCCACCTGGAGGCTTACAACAAGATAGCCATCAACTACAACCGCGATGTGGAGATCTATCCTGTGCTCAACGCACTCTTCGAGGGCATCTACGGCTCCAATCCATATAAGTCACCCACCGACATGGGCGTCAACATGGTGGGCTTCTGCATCAGCGACGACGATGTGTGCTGCGAGGCATCGAAGAACGAGATAGTGCGCCGCTACTATGACGCGACCAACAAATTGGCACGCGGGGCATGCAACGAGGCAGAGATAAGCAAGATACAGATGCTCTTCAACCAGGCACGAATAGGCACCGATTTCCGCCGCACCACAGTGGCTGCCAAGGAGCACCAGAAAGAGACGGGCCACACATCGTCGGCCATCGAGCTGGAGGACGGCACCATCATCACCGCACACTCCAGTGAACTGCTCGGTTGCAGCGCAGCTCTCCTGCTCAACGTCACCAAGCATCTGGCTGGCATCGACCATGAGGTGAAGCTCATACCGCAGTCGATGATCGAGCCTATCCAGCATACAAAAATCAGTTATCTGGGTGGCCGCAACCCACGGCTGCACACCGACGAGGTGCTTGTGGCGCTCTCGGTGCTCTCGGAGAACGATGACAACTGCCGGCGCGCGCTGGAGCAACTGCCCAAGCTGCGTGGTTGCCAGGTGCATTGCACCGTGATGCTGAGCGATGTTGACCATAAGATATTCAAGAAGCTGGGCGTTGGACTCACCTGCGAACCGGTATTGAAGAGGTAACGCTTCCCCGTGAGTTTTCCCAGACAGGAGCGCACGCGCCGGATGGCAGCCTTTGTCTGAATACAATATAGCCCAGGGTATCGCCCTGGGCTTTGTTGTTCTGGTTGGACGGTAATGGGTGAGGGGGCATTTCGAAGCGGGCTTTGCGGCATTTCCAGGCGATTCCCCTTGGGTGGTCTGGAATGATGAACCGGGAGCCTCGTACAGGTGGATGGGATGGCCAGAGGCGGTTTTGGCAGATGCCTGGGGCGGTTCGTGTGGTGAAGAAACGGGATGTGGCAAAAGGGCTTTGAGGGTGGGATGGAGAGTGCAGTGCGGTGCATGTGTCATCGCAGCGTGCTGCATCGGCCATCGCAGCGTGCTGCATCGGCCATCGCAGCGTGCTGCATCGGCCATCGCAGCGCGGTGCATGAGCCATCGCAGCGCACTGCGTTTTCCGTCACATTGCCTGTGGGTGTGATGAGTGGGCGCGTGGAATGTGCCCGGAAGCGTGCGGCGGTTGCCGCCCCGGCGCGGCGCCTTGCCTCTGCCAGCCTATCCGAAGGCTTCTACCTCTGCCGAGTAGTGCCCATAGACATACTCCAGCACCAGGCGGCCATACTTGCCCTGGTTGTTCAGCATGGCGGCCACGCGGCCCATCGTCATGCGCCAGTTGACCTCCACACACGGGCAGATGCCCTCCTGGCAGAGCATCATGTCGATGCCCACAGGGCCCTTGTAGGCATAGCCCTTGAGCCTGTCTTCCCACCAGCGGCGCACTTCCACCAGGCAGGCCGGGTCGATGTATTGGGCGAGCCACTGGAATTTCTGCACCTCGGGAGCCACCCAGTTGCCCAGATAAGCGCCCTGCGGGTTGGTGTAGAAGAGCGAGAGTCCCTGATATTCTACCCCTCCCTGGCCGTCGCATTCATACTCCAGGGCAAAGTCGGCCAGCTTGTGCAACCAACGTTCCACCACTACGCTTCCCTGCTTGGCCAGTATGTTGCGCACCCACTCCTGCCTGTGCGGGGCATCAGAGCGCATCAGACCGCGTCCGCTGCTGCTCCAGGGTGACTTGAGCAATGCCTCGGGCCATCGCACGAGCGCCTCTTCCACCTCCTCCTCAGAGTGGCAGAGTACGCTCTCTCCTGCCAGTCTCTCGCCCAGCAGACCCTCCTCGCGGCATTGGGCCAGAGCCTTCACGGCCGTCTGGCGGTGCGAGAGCCGGCGCAGCGAGTCCAGTTGGTCGGGCGAGGGAAGGAACTTCTCATCCACCCCTGCCTGCTTGAGCTGGTGCACCAGTGCCGCACTCCAGCCCCAGGGACGTATCTCGTCGCCTTCGCTCAGTGTGATGCGGTCTTCGCCGTTCCACACCAGGTCATCGTCCTTGGCCCACCACAGCGGCAGCCAGTGCAGTTCGTCTCTCATCTGGCGTATGGTTGCGGGAGCCGTGTAACCGCTCCCCCCGTCGGCCAGCGCCATGTCGTTTTCGGGATTGAATATGTGTAGAGTCATTTTGTCAGAGTGAAAGTCACGTCCGGGCACCGCAAGGCCCGGCATTGCCCATCGGGGAGCAAATTGTCAGATGCAAAGGTACGTAATAATTTGGAGGGATGTGTTTTTTCTCGTACTTTTGTCTGAGTTAAGGACTGGAGCCGCCTCCTTGCGGGCCTTTAGAGTGTGTGGCCCGACAGGCAAGGCTGGTGTGCCCGGTCATGAAGTGAAGTGATATGGAACAGAAACGTATAGACTGCTTTGTACCCTACGAGTCTGACGACCAGGTGCAGGGCACTTTGAGTGAACTCACATCCGACTGCCATGTGGCAGCCGTGCATCTGCTCAGGGAAGACGGGCCTGGCAGAACGCAGACTCTGCGCTGGATAGCCGAACAGGCCACTGCGCCTTATATATTATTGTACACCAAGTACGACCGCCTGCGCATGGGCTATCAAGCCCTGCACCGCATGCTTCGTGTGGCTGATGACAGCCGCTCCCTCATCCTCTATGCCGACCATTATGTGGAGACGCCTGCGGGTGAGCGCAGCCCCATGCCGCTCATCGACTGCCAGTTGGGCAGCGTGAGAGACGATTTCCAGATGGGCTCGCTGCTGCTCATACGCACCTCGGTGCTGCAGGAGTATGTGGCTCAGGAGCATCTGCATCCCTATCTGTATGCCGCCCTGTACGACTTCCGCCTCTATGTAAGCCGGCAGATGCTGCCCGTGCACCTCGATGAATACCTCTACACAGAGGTGGAGCGGGACACACGGTTGAGCGGTCAGAAGCAGTTTGACTACGTCGATCCGCGCAACAGAACACGCCAGTTGGAGATGGAGAGGGCATGCACCCGCCATCTGCGTGCGCTCAATGCCTATCTGCACGGCAATGAGTGCGACGACGTGAACCTCCGCCAGGGCGAGTTTGCCGTGGAGGCCACGGTGGTCATACCCGTCAGGAACCGTGTGCGAACCATCCGCGATGCCATCCGCAGCGTGCTCGAGCAGCAGACCGACTTCGCCTTCAACCTCATGGTAGTGGATAACGGCAGCACCGACGGCACCACGGAAGCCATCCGCGAGTTTGCCCATGACCCCCGCGTGGTGCACATCATCCCCGAGCGCACCGACCTGGGCATAGGCGGTTGCTGGAATATGGCGGTACACCACGAGCAGGTGGGCCGCTTCGTGGTGCAGCTTGACAGCGACGACCTATACAGCAGTCCGGCCACCCTGCAGCGCATGGTGGATGCCTTCTATGCCGAAAACGCCCCCATGGTGATAGGCTCCTACAGGATGTGCGACTTCCAGCTCAACACCTTGCCACCTGGTCTCATCGACCACCGAGAGTGGACCCCTCAGAATGGCAGGAACAATGCCTTGCGCATCAACGGCCTTGGGGCGCCCCGCGCATTCTTCACCCCCGTGCTGCGCGACCTGCAGATTCCCAACACGAGCTACGGTGAGGACTACGCTCTGGGCCTTATGATAAGCCGCCGCTACCGCATAGCCCGCATCTATGACGAGGTGTATCTGTGCCGCCGATGGGAAGGCAACAGCGATGCAGCGCTCAGCCAGGACAAAATCAACCGCAACAATACCTATAAGGACCACCTTCGCACGCTGGAGATACAGGCGCGCCAGCAGCTCAACGAGCAGTGGCAGCACACGGTGACAGCCGATGAACTGGACGATTTTTTTCGCTGTGAACTGCAGGCTTGGCCGGAGGCTGCAGGGCGCTATCGGGCTGTAGAGGAGCAAGTACAGTCGCGTGCGTTGGCCGTAAGCGCAGATGTGGAACTCGAGACGCAGTGGAACCCTGCCCGTATAGTGAGCACAGGGGCCAAGGTTGACCGGCAGACTCTGGCCGAGCGCCCTTGTTTCCTGTGTGCCAAAAACCGCCCCGCGCAGCAGCACAGGCTGCTTACCGAGAAGCATTACGAGGTTCTGGTGAATCCCTTCCCCATCTTGCCGCAGCATTTCACCATTCCCATGAGGCGTCACACCCCGCAGCGCATATTCCCCAACTTCAGTACTCTGCGCCGTATGGCGTGGAACATGCCCCGCAGCATCGTCTTCTATAATGGTCCGCTCTGCGGTGCCTCCTGTCCCGACCACATGCATCTGCAGGCCGGCAGCAGGGGAGTGGTGCCCCTGGAGCGCGATTGGGCGGTGTATGAAAAGGGCTTGGAGAAGATATATCCGCTCACCGGCACACAAGCCGCCCTGATGGAGGAGTCGGGCAACAGCGACAGCCGCTGCGGCCTGTACCTGCTACATGGTTATGCCTGCCCTGTGATAGTCATACGCAGCCTGCCCACCGAGGCCGACAGCGAACTCTGTCTGCGCGTGTATAACGCATTGCCCGTCCATGAGGGCGAGTATGAGCCGCGCATGAATGTGGTGTGCTGGCGTCAGGCCGGCGGCATCGGTCACTCCGATGAGATAGTCACCCTGGTGTTCCCCAGGGCCAAGCATCGCCCCGACTGCTACTATGCCGAGGGGGAGGAACAGTTGCTCGTGAGTCCGGGCGCACTGGACATGTGCGGACTGCTGGTCACTCCGCGTGAGCAGGATTTCCAGCGCATCACCCCCCAGAGGGCGGCTTCCATCCTGCGCGAGGTCACTCTCTCGCCCGAGGAGATGGAGCAGGTGGTGCACAAGATAACGGACGTCAAGCAGAATGAGCCTGCCCGGGAGCAGGCTGCAAAGGCTTTGGCCGGCAGCTTGGGCGAGGAGCCCAGGGTGCAGGTGGGCATCATGTCGGCACGCACATTACGCTTCCGTCTCAATGGTACCTTCATGGCCAAGGGACGGCAGGTGACCGGCGAGCAGACCGTGGAGTGCGTGGACGGATGTGTGAGTTGGGATGGTTCGCTCTACGGAACGCTTTCCTTTATACCCCAGAGTCCGCAGGCCACCTTCAGTCTGGCAGATGTGACCATCGGCAAGGCCTTCCACTGGGAGCGCAGTGAGACGCAGACCTTCGGAGGTGACCTGCGTCTGATAGTGGATCAGGACGCTTTGCTTGCCATCAACGATGTGCCGGTGGAGGACTATCTCACCAGTGTCATCAGCAGCGAAATGAAATCCACATGCCCCCTGGAGTACCTCAAGGCATCGGCCATAGTGAGCCGCAGTTGGCTTCTCACACAGATGCGCCGCCGCCGCGAGACCGACGGAGTACCCCAGACACCTGCCGTCAAGCAGACAGCCACCAGCCTGGTGCGCTGGTATGACAGGCAGGAGCACACGCTCTTCGACGTTTGTGCCGATGACCATTGCCAGCGCTACCAGGGCATCAGCCGCATCGAGAACCCCGCCGTGCGTGATACTGTGCGCCAGACACGCGGTCTGGTGCTCACCTATGACGGCCAGGTGTGCGATGCGCGCTTCGGTAAATGTTGCGGCGGACGCACCAATGAGTTCCGTTTCTGCTGGGACAATCTGCAGGTGCCTTACCTTGCGAGTGTGGAGGATCCTTTCTGCAACGTGCACGACAAGGCGCTCCTCGGCCAGGTGCTCAACGATTACGACCTGGAGACCACCGACTTCCACGACTGGACGGTGGAGTATAGCCAGGAGCAGCTGCACGACCTCATCTGCCGGCACTTGCAGGTGGAGATGGGTGCCATCCTGCGTCTGGAGGCTGTAGAGACGGGTCCCGGCGGACACATCAGCATGTTGCGTGTGGTGGGCCAGGAGCGCGAGATGACCGTAGGAAAGGAATTGGAAATCCGTCGCATGCTGAGCCATTCGCACTTGAAGAGCAGTGCCTTCACGGTAGAACTGCTTGATGTGACCGATGGCATCCCCCAGCGCATCGTCCTTCACGGGCACGGCTGGGGCCACGGAGTGGGCATGTGTCAGATAGGTGCCGCCTCGATGGCTGCCCAGGGCTACGATAGCCAGCGCATCCTGGAGCATTACTATCCCGGTGCCGGTGTGACGAAGCTATATATATAATAAGGTTTTCATCAAACATAAAAAGAGCTGCGCGGTGGATTTCATCGCGCAGCTCTTTTGGCTTTAGGGGGCTGAGGGAGGCGTCATGCAGTCTTGCCCTGGTTCGCCTGTGGGAGTGGGGCGGAAAACGCAGTGCACTGCATGTGTCATCGCAGCGTGCTTCGTTTTTCCGGCCTGCAAGGCGGCGGGGTGCATGGGGCGCTATTTCCCGCTGGAGAACAGGCGCTCGTCGGGCTCTTTGTTCGTGAAGACTTGCAGGATGAAGTTCGCCGGCACCGACTCTCCTTTCTCGTTCTTTACGCTGCACGATGGGTCGCCATGTGCCACGAAGCTGATACAGAAGATGTCCAGTTGCGGATAGATTTTGTTCAGTACAGCGAAGCTGACCGTCCAGCTCTTCTTTGTGCCGCTTTCCACCATGGCATAGTAGCCGGGGATGTCCTGCAAGGCAAGGAAGAGTTGCTGCTTTTCCTCGACGGTGGGATTGGAGTTGAGGTAGTCGGTGATGCGCTCGTTGAGGATTTTGACCACGGCACGGTCAAGCGCGCTGTCGGTATGCCTGTACAATGTGGCCAGGATGGAGATGGACTTCAGCATCTTTTCCTTGGTGGTCTCGCATAATGCCGAAGCCAACTCGGTGTTGCTGAAGAAGGCATCAGCGGCGTGAACCACGCCGTTCTGTTGCATCGCCATCTTGTAGTGGCCCGCTGTCTGAGGTCCCGACAGCCTGATGACCTTCATCATTACAGCATCGTTCTCAAGCCACCACTCTGCGCCCTGTACGTGTCGGTAGCAGGGATTCTGCTGGTAGTTATGGCGTAGCACCACATAGTAGTGCCCTTTTCCTCCCACCACGAGGGGCTGTCGGTTTTCAGAGTAATACATCTCTAGCTTCTGACTCTCCGTAGGATTGTACTTGCGCAGCAAGCCTGTGGAGCAGAAGCCACCTGTGTAATGTTTGATGTCAGCATCATAAGCCTTTACCAGTGAGGCTGTCAGGAGGTCCACCTGTTGGCGCTCCTTCTTGCTCTTGTAGGGCAGTTTATAGACTCTCGTGTTGAGGTAATACGTGGAGTCCAGCTTGTCGCGTCCCTGTTCGCTGGCGCTTCCCACCACCTTCTCGGCGGGAAGGGTGGCCAGCACCTTCGCTATCTCGGAGGCCGCGCAGGCTTCTTGCTCTTCGTGGGCTCTTGCAAGCGTGCTGTCTTGTGCCGTGGCGCTCCATGCCATGGCAGCGAATACTAAGGGGAAAATGATGTGCTTCATAAGGATAGTTCTGATTGTGTGTGTGTGTTGATTATTTTATCCGAGATCTCGTTCAGTATGGTCTGGTACAGCATTTCCTCTCCTCTCTCCTCGTGTATGGCCTGTGCCTCCACTTGGGCAAGGATGCCGAGAATGAGTTCCTGGTCGCTGTCGTCCGCCTCCTGAGGGGTTGCCTTGGGGACAGTATCCTCTTCGGACACACTCGTCTGTGGAGTGGCCTGTGCGGGTAGGACGGTTGGCTGCCTCTGTGCTGCTCTCTTGGCCCGAGGCGCTTCCGCTATGGCCTCTTTCGGCGAGGGGGACGGTTCGGAAACCTGAGGCTTTTCCGTCTGATGTGTCACCTCCGTTTCGGCCACTGCGGGGGCGGGTGACTCTGCGGGGACATTCTTCTGCAAATAGACCGACAGTCCGGCTACAGCCACAAGCAGGCAGGCGGCAGCGGCATAGCGACAGGCTGCGAAGCGCTTCCTGGCCGGTTGCTTGCCTTGTGCCATGATTCTGTCGTACTCATCAGCACCTGGTTTCAGTTCTGCCAGTATCTGCTGGTAGAGCTGCTCGTCGCGGTTGTTCTTGTGCTGTTTCATTGCTTCTTGAGTATTTTTATGAGTTTCGACTTTGCTGCGGACAGCATACTTTTCACAGATGGCTTCGGTATGCCCGTCTCTGCAGCAATCTCCTCGGCCGAATGGTCGTCGATGTATCGTCTCTTGACCAGTTGTTGCTGGCGCGGCGAGAGGCTGCCGATGGCATTGTCTATCAATGTCCGGGTTTCCTGGGCGCGGATTCCGCCGTCGGCCGCATAGGCATCGTCCGCCTCTATCTCTTGGGTGGCCTCTGCTATGCCAATCTGCTTGCGCTTGTATTTCTCCACGCAGATATTCTTGGCTACCATTATGGCCAGTGCCTCCATGTTGCGTCCCGCATCCAGCTGTTCGCAGTAGGTCCACAGACGCAATAGCGCATCTTGGGCAACATCCTCGGCATCGTACCTGTTGCCGAAGAACCTGTAGCCGACCTGAACCGTCATCTGGCGCAGCCGGGGCAGCATCTGTTCAAACTCTCTGCGTTCCATTCTACTTTATATACTGCAAATGTACAGAAAAGTTAAGCGCGTGGAGTGGATTTCTTTCAAAAGTGCTGTTTCTGGTCGGGCACAGCCTGTAGGGTGGCGCAGCAGCGTGTACCTCCCGCAGCAGCGTGCTTCGTGCGTGCGCGCATGCGCCTTATACATTACTTATATATAGCAAAGGGAGGGACATCGGTGTGATGTCCCTCCCTTTTTGGTAACCCGCTTGGGGTTCGAACCCAAGACCCCTTCATTAAAAGTGAAGTGCTCTACCTACTGAGCTAGCGAGTCAACCTGAAGACTGAGCGCATTGGCGCTACAGCGGTGCAAAGGTACGCACATTTTTGCAAACGGCAAACTTTCGCATGTAAATTTTGTGGATTTACCCATCTGAGGCTGTCCGTTATGCCTCCGACTGGGTTCCCTCATGCGGCTCCTCGACGTGGATGGCGGGTGCTGCGGGGGCGGCTTCATCCTGCTGGCATGCCTCGTGGGCTGGCGCAGATGGGGTGGGTGGCTCCTTGAGCACGAAGCGGCGGTAGTAGGAGAGCAGCAGGGTGGTGAGCGGCAGAGCTATGATGAGGCCGATGAAGCCCAGCAGACTACCCCAGACAGACAGGCTCAGCAGGATGACTGCCGGCTTGAGTCCCATGGCACGACCCATGATGCGCGGCGTGAGCACCATATCCTGGATGGTCTGCACCACGGCAAACACGGTCAGCGCACAGGCTGTGATGATCCAGAAACTCTGCCCCGTCTCCTGGGACTTGATGAAGGCCAGCAGCAGGGTGGGCACAAAGCCGACCGTCTGAAGGTAAGGCACCAGATTGAGCAGTCCGATAAACAAGCCCAGGCCAATGGCCATGGGGAAGTCGATAATGAGGAAGCCGATACTGAACAGTATGCCCACACACAGCGCGATGAGCGCTTGTCCGCGGAAGTAGGAGTTCATGCCTGTCTTCACATCCTGCACTATCATGGCTGCCAGCGTCCTTTGTCCCTTGGGAATGAGCTTTATCCATCCCGACAGAAGCTTCTCGTAGTCGGTGAGGATGAAGAACATGTAGAGCAGGACAATGAAGAAGCCCAGCAGACCCAGCGCAAAGTTGATGGTGCCAGAGAGTATTCCCCACAGTTGCAGAAGCACATTCTCCAGTGCCTCCATGAAGGAACTCTGTTGGGCCAAGTGTATCAGGCTGATGCCCTCAGCGTTTTTCCGGATGAGTGCCTCCAGCTGCCGCATGAGTCCGGTCTCTATCAGCGTGTCATTGAAATACACCTTCACCAGTTCGGCTATACGCAAGCTCTCCTGCACGATGGGCGGTATGATGAGCGCCAGAGTGCCGCCTATCACCCCCAGCACCAGCGTGAATGCCACCAGGATGCTCAGCACGCGGTTGCGCAGACGTAGCTTGTATTGCAGGAAGTGCACCAGCGGATAGAGCATGTAGGACAGCAACCATGCGGCAAAGAAGGGCAACAGGACCATTGACAGCCTGTTGACCAGCCAAACGGCAGCTGCTGAGAGAGCTATCGCAATGCCCCAGCGAGCCACACGGTCGAAGGTGATTTTCTCCTCAAACATCTATGCCTCCTTTCCCTCGCTCTTCTCCTGGCAAGCTTTTGCGTAGCACTCGCGGCAAAGGGGCTCGTATTCGTGCTTCTCGCCAAGCATCACCTGCTTGTCGCCTGCCACGGTGCGGTGACTCACGTAGGCCAGTGCTCCGCAGCGCACACAGATAGCGTGCACCTTGGTCACCTCGTCGGCTATGGCGCACAAGGCAGGCATGGGACCGAAGGGCTGACCCTTGAAGTCCAGGTCCAGTCCGGCCACTATCACGCGTATGCCCATTCCAGCCAGTGTGTTACACACCTCCACGATGTGGTCATCCAGGAACTGTGCCTCGTCGATGCCCACCACATCACTTCCCTGAGCCAGCAGCAGGATGTTGGTGGATGTGTCAACGGGGGTGGACATGATGCTGTTGCCCTCGTGGGACACCACTTCCTCCTCGCTGTAGCGCACGTCTATGGCGGGCTTGAAAATCTCCACCCTCTGATGTGCAAACTGCGCGCGTCGCAGTCGGCGTATCAGTTCTTCGGTCTTGCCAGAGAACATGGAGCCGCATATCACCTCCACGCGTCCCTGACGCATCATCTCTCCGTTGCTGGAGCCTACGTCTTTCATTTTCAGTATGTATGTTCTTGTTGTGACGGCCTGGCGCCGTGCCATTCTTGGTTTACTACGGACAAAGGTAATAATGTTTCTTCATGTGGAGGCTACTCTGGGCGCTGAAAATGAAAATTTATTGGGCTGGGTGTTGTGGTTCATTGCCCAAAAAGTGTAACATCGCACCGCAGTGCATTTTTTGCTCTCTTGCCCTTGGATATCTGTTGTAACAATTTTTAAGTGAGTCGGCAGCGAGTTTGTCGGCATGTCCGTGGGTGCTCTTATTCCGCTGGAAATATGGCACTTCCTTCTGGATGGTGGCCCTTCTGGGGGCATTAAGCAGGCTCCTGGTCACCACATTTTCGCCTGGTAAGTGCTTCAATTCGTTTTTTATCGCTAATTTTGTCCCAAATAAACTGAATGATGGGCATATTATACCTTGTACCCACACCCGTGGGCAACTTCGAAGACATCACGATGCGAGCCTTGAGGATACTCCGTGAGGCCGATCTGATACTGGCCGAGGATACCCGCACCAGCGGCAACCTCCTGCGCCACTTCGACATCAAGAACGCCATGCTGTCGTATCATAAGTTCAATGAGCACCAGATTGTGGAGAGCGTGGTCAACCGCTTGCGCGGGGGTGAGACAGTGGCAGTGGTGTCGGATGCAGGCACTCCTGGCATCAGCGACCCTGGCTTCCTGGTGGCACGTGAGGCCATCAGAGCTGGCATCGAGGTGGTTACCTTGCCCGGAGCCACCGCTATGGTACCGGCGCTGGTAAGCAGCGGATTGCCCTGCGACCGCTTCTGCTTCGAGGGTTTCCTGCCGCAGAAGAAGGGGCGTCAGAGCCGCTTGAAGGCATTGGCCACCGAGCCTCGCACGATGGTCTTCTACGAATCGCCCCATCGCGTGGTGAAGGCACTTGCGCAGATGATAGAGGTGTTTGGCGCAGAGAGGCCCGTGAGCGTGTGCCGCGAGATAAGCAAAATCCACGAGGAGAGCGTGCGAGGGACACTGGCCGAGGCGCTTGAGCACTTCCAGACAAACGAGCCGAGGGGCGAATTTGTCATTGTGGTGGGTGGATATGAAGAGAACAGACAGAGTGAAGAAAAGGATAAGTAACTAAGAATTTACATCGTATGAAGTTACACAATTTCATTATCATTTGTGCGTGCGCGCTGGTGGCGTGTGCGTGCCATCAGGGCAAGGCTACCGACGAAGCCGCCCGCCAGGAGCGTGATTCACTGCAACGCGTCATCGACGGAAAGGATGCCGAACTGGATGACATAATGGGCACCTTCAACGAGATACAGGAAGGAATACGCCGCATAACGGAGGCCGAGGGACGGGTTACTGTGGCTGACGCTACACGTGAGAACGCCAGCAGCCGCGAGGTGATACGCGAGAACCTCAGTTACATAGAGCAGGCGATGAAGCAGAACCGCGATATGGTGGCTCAGTTGAAGGAGAAACTGCGCGCAAGCAATATCAAGGGCGAGAAGCTTCAGAAGACCATCAACAACCTGCAGAGCCAGATAGAGCAGCAGGCACAGCGCATTCAGGAACTGGAGGCAAGTCTGGCCGAAAAGGATGAAGAGCTGGTGCGCAAGGGTCAGGAGATAAGCGAACTCAACGACAATGTGTCGTCGCTCGAGGAGGAGAACCAGGCCAAAGCCCAGACAGTAGCCGCACAGGAGAAGGAACTGAACGAAGCTTGGTTTGTCTTCGGTACACGTTCCGAGCTCAAGGAGCAGAAGATTATCTCGAGCGGGGATGTGCTTCGCGACGGCAAATTCAACCGCGACTATTTCACCAAGATAGACATCCGCACAGATCGTGAGGTGAAGCTCTACAGCAAGAGTGCCAAGCTGCTCACCACCCACCCAAGCGGCTCCTACACCCTCAGCAAGGATGCTCAGGGGCAGTATGAGTTGCACATCACCGACCCCAAGCGCTTCTGGAGCGTGAGCCGTTATCTGGTGGTGCAGGTGAAGTAAATGGCCCGCTGCCTCTCTCCCTGTGCGGGGGGAAGATGACAAGGGCTGTATCAGAAAGAGTACGAACACCTTCTCCTTATATATATGTATGCGCCGGGAGGAGGTTCGCAAAAAGGATAAGAATTGAAGACAACAAGAAGTAAATACTACAACGCCTCGCGCTCTTCGCTCTCGCCGGAGACTGGAAAAGTGAGCACAGTGCAGTCGGTGGCAGCCGAAGGTGATGTGCAGGAGACCGCCATATTGGTCGGACTCGTCACTCCACAGCAGGGTGAGCGCAAGACGCAGGAGTATCTCGACGAGCTGGAGTTTCTTGCCGAGACGGCAGGAGCACACACGGTGAAGCGATTCACGCAGAAGATGAACGGCCCCAGCGCTGTCACCTATCTGGGAATAGGCAAGTTGCAGGAGATAAGAGCCTATATTCAGGCCGAGGAGGATGCCGAACGGGAGGTGTCGATGGCTATCTTTGATGATGAGTTGAGCGCCAAGCAGTTGCGCAACATTGAGAATGAACTCCACATCAAAGTGCTTGACCGCACCAGCCTCATACTGGACATCTTTGCGATGCGTGCGCAGACTGCCAACGCCAAGACGCAGGTGGAACTGGCACAATACCGCTATATGCTACCTCGCCTGCAGCGCATGTGGACCCATCTTGAGAGACAAGGAGGCGGAAGCGGCTCTGGTGGAGGCAAGGGTTCGGTGGGCTTGCGTGGTCCTGGAGAGACGCAGCTCGAGATGGACCGGCGCATCATCCTCAATCGCATGAGTCTGCTCAAGCAGCGACTGGCCGATATTGACCGGCAGAAGACTACACAGCGAAGCAACCGCGGACGCATGATTCGTGTGGCACTCGTGGGCTATACCAATGTGGGCAAGAGCACTATCATGAACCTCCTGGCCAAGAGTGAGGTGTTTGCCGAAAACAAGCTCTTTGCCACACTCGACACCACGGTGCGCAAGGTCATTGTGGACAACCTGCCCTTCCTGCTCTCTGACACAGTGGGATTCATACGCAAGCTGCCCACCGATCTGGTGGATTCCTTCAAGAGCACACTGGACGAGGTGCGTGAGGCCGACCTGCTTCTGCATGTGGTGGATATCTCTCACCCCGATTTCGAAGAGCAGATAGGGGTGGTGGAAAAGACGCTGGCCGACCTGGGTTGTGCCGAAAAACCCTCTATGGTCATCTTCAACAAAGTGGATGCCTATACGTGGGAAGAGAAGGATGCTGACGACCTCACTCCTGCCACCCGGCGCAATGTCTCCATCGACGAACTTATCCGTACCTGGATGGCCAGACTGGGTGACAACTGCCTCTTCATCTCTGCACGTGAGCGTACCAATATAGACACTCTCAAGCAGGTGCTCTATGACCGCGTGCGCGAACTGCATGTGCAGAAGTATCCCTACAATGATTTCCTGTTCCAACACTACGAATAACCAACACATTATATATTATGGCTGATTTCAAGTATGCCCCCATGTTTCAGTTGGGGGAAGACAAGACAGAGTATCGCCTCCTGTCCAAGGAGGGTATAAGCACGGCTGAGTTTGAGGGTAAAACCATCCTCAAGGTGTCAAAGGAGGCTTTGACCATGCTCGCACAGCAGGCTTTCCACGATGTGGAGTTCATGCTCCGCCGTGAGCACAACGAGCAGGTGGCCAAGATTCTCACCGATCCCGAGGCTTCAGAAAACGACAAGTATGTGGCTTTGCAGTTCCTTCGCAACGCCGAGACAGCCGCCAAGGGTATCCTCCCATTCTGCCAGGATACGGGCACCGCTATCATCCACGGCGAGAAGGGACAGCGTGTGTGGACCGACTTCGAGGACGAAGAGGCACTGAGCCTGGGCGTTTTCAATACCTTCACACAGGACAATCTGCGCTACTCGCAGAATGCTCCTCTGAACATGTATGATGAGGTGAACACCCGCTGCAACCTGCCCGCACAGATTGACATTGAGGCTACCGAGGGCGATGAATATCGCTTCGTGATGGTGGCCAAGGGTGGTGGCTCGGCCAACAAGACTTACTTCTATCCCATGACCAAGGCTACCATCCAGAACGAGGGTACACTGCTGCCTTTCCTGGTGGAGAAGATGAAGAGCCTGGGTACAGCGGCTTGTCCTCCTTACCACATCGCATTTGTCATCGGTGGTACAAGCGCCGAGAAGAACCTGCTCACCGTGAAGCTGGCATCTATCAAGTACTATGACAACCTGCCCACCACTGGCGATGAGACCGGTCGTGCATTCCGTGACATCGATCTGGAGAACAAGCTCCTGGTAGAGGCACAGAAGATAGGACTGGGTGCACAGTTCGGTGGCAAGTATCTGGCACACGATATCCGTGTGGTTCGTCTGCCTCGTCACGGCGCCAGCTGCCCCATCGGCATGGGTGTGAGCTGCTCTGCCGACCGCAACATAAAGGCAAAGATCAATCAGGACGGTATCTGGCTGGAGAAGATGGATGCCAATCCTACAGAGCTGATACCTGCCGAACTGCGCAATCCCGGTGAGGGTACTACTGGCATAGAGATAGACCTGGACAAGGGTATCGACGCTGTGCGTGCCGAACTGACCAAGTATCCTGTGAGCACACGAGTGAACCTCAAGGGTACCATCATTGTGGCTCGTGACATTGCACATGCCAAGCTGAAAGCCCGTCTGGACGCTGGTGAGGAGATGCCCGACTACTTCAAGAACCATCCCATCCTGTATGCCGGACCGGCCAAGACTCCTGCCGGCTATCCCTGTGGTAGCATGGGCCCCACAACGGCCAATCGTATGGATCCCTATGTGGATGAGTTCCAGGACCATGGAGCCAGCCTGGTGATGATAGCCAAGGGTAATCGCAGCCAGATGGTGACAGATGCCTGCCAGAAGCACGGCGGATTCTATCTGGGTACCATCGGCGGTGTGGCTGCCGTTCTGTCACAGAGCAGCATCAAGAGCATCGAGTGTGTGGAGTATCCCGAGCTGGGTATGGAGGCCATCTGGAAGATAACCGTCGAGGATTTTCCCGCCTTTATCCTGGTGGATGACAAGGGCAACGACTTCTTCAAGCAGCTCAAGCCTTGGGCTCCCTGCACTGCCTGTCAGAAGTAAGCAGCCGGCTGACTATATAAGAAAAGAGAGGAGCAATCCTCTCTTTTCTTGTTTTTTGGGGTAGGGATAAGGAACTTTCGTCTTGTGGGTCAGATGCCTGTGGGTGCCATGGCATCTATTGTGCAGGCAATGGGCAGCTGGCGGCTGGCACGGTATGTGCGTCCGAACCTGTCGGTCACTTCCACTGTGATTTCTGCATCAGGCCTGCTTGTCACTGCCATAAAGGTGTGGGTGTTGTACTTGGTGCCGTTTCCCTCGCCCACCGCTTTCTTGTGCTTGTACATATTGATGTCGTAGGACAGTACGGCGTATGGGTCTTCACACTTGATCTGCTTCACATCCAGCTCCCGTCCGTCTTCGGTCACCTTCACCTTCCACTGGCGGTCATAGTTGAACACATTCACCAGCACCGTGTTGGCTGGCAGTCTGGAGAAATCCTGTCTGCCGGGATACTTCTTCATGATGGCCTGCCAGATGCTGCTGGTGCGCTGGTATTCCCTCACTTGGTTGGTGTCGATGATGCGGAACTGTTCGTTGCCTGTACCTTCCAGTGTGCGCAGTTGCCACGAGATATCCTTCTTGTTGATGGTAAACACCTGGTAGCCTCCGGGTGTTCCATCCACACATGTGGGATGCCCGGTATATCCTCCCGATGCCCATAGGTTGCCTCCCACAGCACCCACCGAATGCTCCATGATGTTGGGGTATTGCTTGGGCTGCATGTTGTAGCACTGGTGTCGGTGGCCCGACATGATGTGCACAGTGTCGAACCTCTTCAGTATCTGGCACAGGCGCTGCGTGCTGTGGTTCCATGGCATACGCTCCAGCACCTCAAACTTTCCGTTCTCATACCATGCCGGAACGTGCATGCTCACAAAGACCGGCGTGTGCTCATCCACATAGCTGAGGTCCTTCTGCAGCCAGTCCAGCTGCTCGTCGGTGAATCCGTTCTTGTAGTCCCTCATGCCCACAACGCCTTTCTTGCACTTGCCGTCCTTGCTGGGGGTGTTCTCATACACCACATCGTCCAGCACCACATAATGCACCTTACCTATATTATATGAGTAATAGTTCGGGCCCACAGTCTGTCTGAATGTCTCCGAAGCTTTGTGGTCAGTCTGTTCGGAGTGTGGTGTAGAGGGGTTGTTGTCATGGTTGCCCGTCACGCAGAAGTGCCTCATGCCGTATGACTTGTGGTTCTTCACTATCAGAGCCTTGTAGTCTGCAATGGTAAACTTGTTGCTATACCAGTACACATCCCACGACAGGTCGCCCAGCACCGTGGAGTATATCGGTGTGCTGCCAGCCAGCTTGCATTCCTTCTTGATGCGAGGCAGGAAGAGGCTTTCATAGAGTTTCATGTCCTTGGTATCCTTTCTGTTGGCCAACTGCGGGTCGGCTTCAAACACCATGATATGCTTGTCGTTCTTCTCCTTCTGCAGCATGAAGTCGTGCTGCTCGTCCATGTTGCTGTCATCGGGAAAGGACAATGTTCTCCAGAATCCCCCAAAGAGTTTCTCCTCCCAGTTGCCCTTCTCGGTCAACGGCATATAGCCCGATGGGATGACGTAGAACACATAGCCGTTCCTCTTGTCCGACTGCAGCCGGTAAACTCCCTGTTTGTCGGTGGTGGCAAAGGAATGTCCGTCAGATACCACCACTCCTTGCACACCCTTTCCCTTGCAGGTGATGGTGCCTGTGATATCAGCAGCCAGAGCCGATGCAGCCGCCAGCAGCAGAGCCAGGAAGAGCAATGGAGTTTTCACAGAGAATGAATGCCTGCGCGTTGCAGTAGTGTGCGGTTCCCCTTGGGAAGTTTGAGACAGATGGGTCATAGTTTGCTTTCTTTGAATATACAATTCACTCACAAAATTAGCTAAATAATCCTTTCGCAGTACTCCATCGCCCTCTTTTTCCATCACCACCCACTCCTGGTGTTACAGACCCAAGTCATCTCACCTCTTCTACCTCCACTTGATGGTCCATCCCCAAGAACTCAAAACTCTTGATTCACCCCGTTTCTTCCGCCCATCCGACAATTCTTAATTCCAAATTCAAAATTCTTAATTCCAAATTCAAAACTCTTCGTTCCTGTTTCAGAAATTTCCGTTCCACAGCAATGTGCCGTCCTCTGATTGGCCTTGTGCATCTGCACTTGGTTCGGTCTGGCGGCTGCAGTTGTAGAATTTCACTTCTGCCTCACCGTTGCTGTCCAGCTTGATGTGCGGGTTCCAGTAGAGCGTGCGTCGGTAGTCTGCGGGCTTGTCGGTCAGTTTCCTGCGGCTGTAGTCGGGGCTGTAGAACTCGGCGGGATAGGCAAACCCCTGCAGGGTGTAGTGTCTGTCGCGGTAATACATGCGTTCACTTTGGTCTGCATAGGGATAACTCACCAGCGTGGTTACAGGCAGGTCAGTGCCCCGATAGCGCCAGTTGCCGGGCAGGCGGCGGTTATAGTCGGTGTAGAGCAACTCCTTGTCAATGCCCCGATTGTATTCTCTCTCCTCTTCCTTGGAGTGTATCATGGAGAATGAAACCAGGTACTTACGTGCATAGAGCGAGTCTTCGGGTACACCCTCAAACATGTCTCGGTACGGAGGCAATGACCTGCGCATGGGTGAGATTCCGTATCTCATTTCGATATTGGCATATTGCGTGTTCTCTTCGAGCTTTCTCTGTGTGCGTTCGCGCCAGATGGGAGCCTGCACGTAGGGATAGTCCATTCCGTAGTCGGCCACCAGGTAGCGTGCGAAGTTGTACATGCCGGCATCGAATGTGAGATTGAAAGCCTCCTCTGCGTCTATGATGAGACAGGGCATCGAGTCGTCGAATCCCCTCATGCCGTTGTGCCGTGCATGCACCGACACTTCCCTCATGTTGTATGCGCTGTCGGCATCCAGTGCAAACGGCGGTATGCTGTCACCCCTCTCCGGCCTCTGTGCCAGCCTGCTCTGGTAATGGGTGTACGGAGCCACGAAGCGAGGGTAGGGCCACTGCACGCGTGAGAGGTAGTCGGCAGGCTGGATGTCGAAGCGTGCTTTCTTGATTTTGTTCTCGGGTGCGCGTCCGTCATATCCTTCCTTGTATTCCGCCCCTTGGATCCATTGGTACTTCCTGCGTTTGCGCTTGCTCCATTTGGTGGTGTCTGCAGCGCTGAGGAAGAATACGGCCTGCCCGTAGAACGGAGGCAGCTGTATCTGGAAGCGCCCGTTCCTGGTGGTCCGCTCGTTTATGGCTATCTTCGTTCCGTCGTCTGATACCAGTTCGGAGTGGACTTTGACGTCGTGCTTGCTTTTCTGGTACATCTGCGTGAACATATCCTGCCTGTCCTGCCGCCAGGTCTTCTTCTCATGCTCCTTATAAGCCTTTTCTGCGTCGTCTTCCGGCGTCTCTTCCTGCCTGTATTCCTTGGGGATGCCCGTCAGCGAAGGCTTGGCAGGCTTTGAGGATTCTGCATCGCGATGGAACATGGAAGACAGGCTGGGGCTCATGAGATTGCGTACATTATAGTTATAGCTTGCGTTCTTCTTATACACACGCCCTCTCAGTATGGGTGCCTGTTCGGCAGGCTGGCTCAGTTCCCATGCTCCGCGTACGGCCATATCCTGCCATCTGAAGCGCCTCCAGCCCTGTGTCATCATCAGTAGGTCCAGTGCCGTCCGCCTTTCCTCGTCGTCCCGCTCGAAGTACCAGCCCGGATTGGGTACGAATCCCCTTATCTCGCTGGCCAGCAGCATCTCGGTGAGTATGCTTCCGTTGTCGTACAGGAAATCGCGCATGTTGTCGTCCCTCACGGTGAGCGATACGCTTCCTCCTGCCTGCCGTGCTTTCACCCGCAGGCTCACAGGCTCGTAGGGTGCATATTCAGGCTTGAGCCCCTGGATGGCGAGTGTGGGTTCCATGTCGCTGCCGTTCCTTGCGAAGAAGAGTCGGTCGGCATACACATAGCCGCGTCTGTCAAATACGGTCAGCTGATATACCCCCGAACCGTCCAGCAGCGAGTCGCTTATCTCAAACTGCCAGCCGTCCGCTCCTGCCTTCAGAGTCTCCAGCCTGCTGAATGCCATTGTCTTTCCCTCATGCATGAGGGTGAGTGCCAGGTTCCGGGCGGGCAGATTGGGCGATGTGGCGATGCGGGCAGTCCATCCGCCTCCGGTCTGCTCCATGCGCAGGGCTACACCCATCGTGTCGGCCTGCGGCAGATAGGCTTGGGCCTTCTCGCCGTCTGCCGTCACGAAGGTCACCTTCTGCTTCTTCTTTCCCGACGGGGTGAGCGTGATGGTTCCTCGGCCTCTGTTCACCACCCTGGCAGAATCCTGTCCGTAGTGCAGCCATCCATCCACCCATTGTCCGTCGTCCCATGCAGCCTCGAAGGCCATGCGGCAGGGCAGTCCCGTGACCAGTGCCCCTCCTTCGGGAAAGAGCGTGAGCGTGAGTTCATGCTTGTCCCTGTCGCGCCTGAAGTACCGGCGCTTGCCCCTCAGGGTCACATCGCGTGTGAATTCACCGGGCTCCTTCGGGCGGTCATATACGGGAAACACGCGGCTGTAGAGTTTCGCATAGTCGCGGAAGTAGGCCCGCTCCTGTTCCTTGGATTCAAACCATGTGAAGGCCCATGGCGAGTGCTTCCGGTCGTAGCCGCCCCAGTTGAGCTGCCATCTGGTGTATGCCCGCAGCTCGTAGAGTCCTGCATACTGTATCAGACGGTCAAGTGCGAAGAACCCTTCTCCCTGTCCGTCGTGCATCTGCACCAGCTTGCGCTCCACCAGATACCCTTCCTGTCCGTAGAGTTCCACGTAGAGCAGGCCGCTCACGTCGGACGGCCGTCCGGTGTCGGTGCGCCTGGTGTAGGCGGTGAACCAGATGGTGTCGCCCAGTTGGTAGCATGTGTTGTCCATGTGTACATACACCTTCTCCTGCGGAATAGTACGTCCGAAGGCTCTCAGGCGTTCCACCAGCGGACGGAAACTGCCACTGGCAGCGGCAAGCGAGTCGGGTCTGTAGGCGGGCGCTTCTGCCTCTCTGGCTATCTCCACGGCGGTGTTATCGCCCGATGTCATGCTTTCCCTCACTATGCGCTCCTCCTCTTCGGTACGCTGTATGCAGGTCTGCTGCCAGAGTGTGGAGTCATATCCTGCGCGGTCAATGGCATCCAGCAGGTTGTCTTCCAGCTTCACCTTCTTTCCCTTGGCGGTCTTTATCTTCCTTTTCCCCAGATTGTATGCGACGGACCGGCATTTCATCCCCGCCGCTTCAAGGGTGCATGCCACATATTCCACCTCGGTGAAGCCGCGGCGGTGGGTATAGCCGATGCGTATGACGGGCTCTGTCTGGTTGGCCTGTGTCCAGAAGTCCTTCTCTGTGTCGAGTACCACATTGGACATCTGTCCCTCGAATCCCATCAGCTCGTAGCCCTTTGCTTTCACATAGAGTATGCCTGTGACGAGTCCGCTGTTGTATTTGGACTCTTTCCTTGTGAAGCTTATCTTGAAGAAGTCCTCTCCCTCCTCTGTGTATTCCTCTATGTATGTGTTGTAATTGTTGGCTGCTGCTTCATAGTAATCATAGAGTTGCAATCCGGAACCAGATATGATTCCTCCACTTCCAATGACAGCGTTGGATGCGCCAGAGTTTTGGCAGAAGCCCAGTGGAACGTGAACGTCTTTCCAGAAACTCGTGTCATAGACGCGCGGTGCGAAGTCGAAGAGGTGCTGCAGGTTTGAGGCTGCGAAGATGTTCCTGACCTCCGAGTGCTCTCCTATGCAGTAGTGTCTTGCATTCAGGATGCTGGTCTTTCTGAGGTTGATGGCAGAGGCGGAGTTCATGAATCCCTCCACCATCTCGTTCCTTCCGTTCTCCTGTTCGAATGTCTGCCGCAGAAAGAAGTTGGCGGTCTTGCCTTCTCTGACCTTGTATTCCGCATTCAGGCTTTTGATGATGTTCTTCAGAATGCTGTTGGGAGCCACCATCGTGAACTCCCTCAACTGTGTTGCGGCCGGCTCCAATTCGATGGTCTTCGGCACGTCTCCCGCGCTGAACAGTTGTTTCCCATACCCCATGAATGACACACGAACAGCCTCTCCTTTCTCCAGGTCAATGCTGAACATCCCTTCCTCATTTGTCAGTGCCCCTTTGCTCTCAGATACATACACTGTGGCAAAGGGGATAGGCTCCCCAGTCTCGCTGTCCACCACACGGGCAGTGGCTGTTTGCTGTGCTTTGAGCTCATTGTTGCAGAGCACGAGTGAGAATAATATGCAGAAGAAGGAATAAAGTAATTGTCTCATAGCTTCTGGTTATGCGATGTGAATGACTTGTTCTTCCGTTCTCTGTTCAGAACATTGGGCGGAATAGAATTTCTTGCTTTCGTTTTTTATTCTTTGTTGTCAGAGAGGATGCATTCTGTCCATTGAGAGCCTTTCTCTGGCTTTTTCTTTCCTATATTATATGCAATGGAATGGATGTGTAAATCACCTTTGTCAATGCTAACCGATACATACTGGACTTCTGTGAAGCCGCGTTTGTGGGTATAGCCAATGTTAACCTTGGGGAATACTTCTATGTCGTCAGACATGCCTGTTTTCCTAATCTGGAAAGGACTGATGTACCCTTCGAATCCTAATATGCGTTTGTCTTTTTTACGTACGTACATGGTTCCGTAAAGTGATTCCCATCCTGTTTTGTATCTAGATGTGAAGTTCACTGCATAGATGCCAGTGAAGGTGTCGCCTTCGTATAAAGACTCTATGGTTGCTTTATATCTGCTTTTTGAGAAGCCCACTTCTCCTTGTGACAGTTTGCCGCTCGCATACGGATTGTGAAGGCCGTTGGGAGAGGATACCGTAAATCTGGAGCCAAGAGGGAGTTTGATGACGTATGCCAGTGAACTAATCTCAAAAACACAGGGCGAGATACTTAAAAAGGTATTGAGGTCAGTTTCAAAATTCATAGGTATAGTATCGTTGCCAGAAACCCTCTTCCATGACGTATGAAACTTCCAACATCCTTTTGGAGACCTGTCTGCCTGACATGAAAGACTATCAATGATTTTCGTGTTGTGCATGTTAACGGCGCTTCCTGCCTTGCATAAATAATCTTTTGTGCAATGTGCTTTTCCTTCGCTTATGGCATGTCTAATGAAAAAGCATGAGCTCTTGTTCCATTTGAAGCTGCGGGCGTTGTCTAGATTCTCGGCAACTTTATTTAGAAACTCTTCTATGTCATCTTCTGTCAAGTCGTTCTTCTTTGAGGTGAGTCTTCTGAGTTTTATGGTTTCCTTGTCTTTCGCTATGTTTTGTGTTATGCTTTTGTGCTTACATGACGTAACTTCAATGGTAGCAGGCAAGTCATGGCTAATGTGAAAATCTCCATTGGTATTTGTCATGGTATAATCATTTCCGTTGATTACAATCTGAACAAAAGGCACAGCCTCACCTGTGTCTTCGTCTATTACGTGCGCCGTCAGCTGTGCATATGTAGCACAGCTGATGGCAATCACGGAAAAAAATGCTAGGGTGTGTTTAATCATAAAGAAAATTCCTCGTGGTAAATTGACGGGATAATGTATTCAAAATCGCTGATGTCTAATTTCTCATCTGGTCTGTCCTCTCTCCTGGGAGCAACTGTCCTGTCAGTGTAAACATTGTGTATGTCCAATTTTATGGTGTATGGGGCAGACCAACTTGTATCGTCTTTACTTTTTTCCTTGTCCTTCTCGTATTGGGAAGCGACACTAACTTCTGTAGAAATACCTGCAACGAATCCGTCTCGGTTGGAGTATCCGCCTGAGCTTGCGGCTTTGGCAATTCCGTTGCGCCATGAGATGGTCACTTCGACCATTCCAAAGTGGATGGTATTGATCTGGATTTTATCACTCCCCGCGCGTACCATGTAAAGTGGCTTGTCATTTGTTCCGCTGCCAGAACCGCTGCCAGAACCGCTGCCAGAACCGCTGCCAGAACCATAGTCCTCATCGTCGTCCCACTCGTCAGCAGTTGGAACTTCAACGATACAGCCGCCTCCCATATCTACATATCCGCCTTTCCAAGTCTTTTTCTTGGCTAGCTCCAAATACTCATCAAATGAGTAGGGATTCTCTCGTGTTCCTTTTTCTTTCATTTTTTTGTTTTTTTTATGTTAAACTATTAGGGTTATTTCCAGCTAAGAGCATTCCATGTTCTACCAATCGAGTGATTTCGTTCAGTATATGCTGTTGCAATCTATTGAGAAGAACAGCATTCGTTTGGTTTGTCTTATAATTCTCGATTATTTTCTGCACAATTCTGACTACAGGTTGTGGAGTTCCCGTCCAACAATGGATTTCCAGGATTTCTTTTTCCATTTGTGTGAGGGCAATCTCGTCGAAGAGCCCTTTGTGTGATAATGGCACGATTCCGATGTATTGCATGGGTAAAGTGTTGGGCACGTTTAGCTTGGCACGAATAATCTTGCGGTCATTATCATTCCAATCTTCGGGAATAGTGTATATGGCTATATATTTGGGCTTGCTAATGTAAGCAGATAGTTTCGCGTTATTTTCTAGGAATACAAATTTGTCGTATTTTGCTGCTTCCTTCTCTTCTGCTTTTATCCAGTTTATATTGTCATTCAAATGCCAGGATTTTAATTTTGACCATATGTAATTTCTGTAGTGAGATATTCCATGATCAGTTTTGTTAGCGAAATACATGAAGTTTTCTTCGTGTAGGAATAAGCCTACTATGTTTTCGTACACTACTGGAGAAATTCTCAGCAGAGCTTTAGCTAGAGCCTTTGTAATGTTTTGAGTTTTTTTATGTCCACCCAAAAGATGGAAGAATTCTTTTTGACTATACCTTCTTAGGTCACAAAAATCTTTCTTTGTGTATCCGTTGTCTTCGAAAGGTTTGGAAATAAGTGTGGCAACCTCTTTCTTCTCCTTATCCACCATGGCGGCAAGGAAAATCTGTTCGAAGAACACGTTGCATTCCTCGTTAGAGTATTCCACGGATGCGTCGTTCATATGGTTGGCCTCGAAGAAGGCAAACACTTCCTGACAATATCGGCGTATGAAGTCAATGTCGTTGCCACCGAAGATTCCCATGTTGTATGATGCCATAGTGCCGTTGTCCAGTGTCTCTTGAATGAACTGGGGTAGCTTGAATTCGGGGTGGGCCAGTACCCTGTTCATCATCCCTTGGTAGTAGGATGTTCCTATTTCCCTGTTTTGCGCCACAAGACCCGCATTGAGTATCTCTTGGGGGATAGGCTTGGGGAAATACATGTCGCCGTCGATGTGCAGAAACGGCTCGTTCTGCAGCGAATAAGTCTTGATCTTGGCATAGGCCCAATGTTGCGGCAGGCACAGGTTGTCGTCATAGATGACATGCACCTGTGTGTATGGCAGGTTTAGTTTTTCTATCAGCACCTCGTATCCCCGCTTGTCTGTGTAAAGCTCCATCTGGTCGAAATGCTCGCGCAACGAAAGGCAACTCAATGTCCATGACATCAGGTTGTATTCCGCGTGAGGCCAACCAAAGGAATGTTCCAAGGGATTTCGGCCGCTGCTCCAGAAGGTCTGGATTATTTTCATGGGTTTGTACGCTTTAGTATTTTCCTTACGGTTTTATATCTTCGATTGCAAATATACGAACTTTTTAAGATAAATGCAAGCGATTCGCTGAAAACTTTGTAATTTTGTCTAAAATATAAGATTCTGTAAGTATGGTTCCAAGGAAAATACACTTTATCTGGATAGGTGGTGGGGCAGTTACGAGTGAGGTGGCCACCTTTGTGACGTGGTGGAGAAAGCTGATGCCCGAGTACGAACTGGTGGTGTGGGACAAAACGAAGTATGAGGCTATTCCCGATAAGCCACAATATGCTCTTGACGCGTACAGGCAAGGTAAATGGGCATTCGTTTGCGATTGGCTTCGCGCGTATGTATTATATAAGGAAGGAGGCTGGTATTTTGATTCTGACGTACAGTTGTTTCGTTCTGTGGATACTTTGTCTTCTTATAGGTTTGTCTCTGCTGTAGAGTTTGACAGAACGCAGTATGAGTACCACAGGGTGTCGGGAGAAGGGCGGCTGGGCATGCAGATGCAGGCGGCCTTCTTGGGTAGTGAGGCTGGTCATCCTTTCCTGCGGGATGTCTTGGATTTCTATAGGCAGGCACAGTTTGAATTCCTTGGACATGAGTCTTTGATAAGCCCCGTCATATATGCTGCCATAGCGGAACGTTATGGGTTCCGCTATGAGAATGTCAGACAAGACCTTTTGGAGGGGATGCATCTGGAGCCCAGCGAGGTGGTTCTTCCTTATGCAGGCTGGATAAACCATGCTTCCTCCAATCCGCTGGCTCTGCATCATTGTGCTCACTCCTGGGTGAATAGGCCATGGGGAACAAATATGCGTTTGGCAGAATACCTTGCACGGATGTTCGGACTGGAGTAGCGGGCGATTTCCTGTCTCCTTACTCCATTCACCCCGCTTCTCCCGCCCATCTGACAATTCAAAATTCCTAATTCAAAATTCTTGATTCTTCATTCTTATTTCAGAATTCTCCGTTCCACAGCAATGTGCCGTCTTGCGATTGGCCTTGTGCATCTACTGAGAGGCGGGTGGTGCGGCTGTTGTTGTAGAACAAGATTTCCGCTTCGCCTGCCTGGTTGAGACTCACGTTGGGGTTCCAGTAGAGTGTGCGGCGGTAGTCGGTGGGCTGTGAGGGCTGCTGCTTGCTGTAGTCGGGGCTGTAGAACTCGGCGGGATAGGCAAATCCGTTGATTATGTAATGTCTGTCGCGATAGGTGAGCCGACGGCTGCCATCGGCAAAGGGGTACTTCACCAGCTTCGTCTTGGGCGCATTGGCACCATAGTAGAGCCGGCTTCCCTCCATGCGCGGACTGTAATCGGAGTAGAACACATACTTGTCCCACACTCCGTTGCCCTGATATTCGCGTGATTCTCCAGGCGACAGTTGCAGGTCGGCATCCGAACCGAAACCGCCTATGCCCATCACTATGTTGCGGTCGGTGAGCGAGAAGGAACCCGAGATGAGATATTTCCTGGCGTAGATAGAATCCTGTGGGATGTGAAGTCCAAGGATGTCGCGACGCGTCTTTCCGTAGCCGTAACGTAGCTCGAAGGTCGGTTCGATGTTGAATGCGGCCGGTTTTCCGCCATCGTCCTTCACATCATCCAATCCGAAGTTGGCCGTCATGATCTGCATGAAGTCCAGTCCGAGGTCGGCTTCCATGTTCTGTGCCTCATCGGCATCAATGGCCATGATGGGCCAGGTGTCATTGAACTTGCGCAGCACTCCACGCTTTGCCCTCACCGTCACTTCCCGCATGAGATGCTCTCCGGATGGCAATGCCGTTGTGCCTATGGTGTGCTGCGGAGGCTGTGGAGCCAGTGTCTTCTGATAATGGGAATAGGGGTTCACAAAACGCGGATAAGGCCAGATGATGCGGGCCAGATGGGTGGCATCCTCTATCTGCAGTTTCCTCTTGAGCCTGGCATTCTTTGGCAGGAACATCCATCCCGTTTCATCATCGTCGGCCTGGGCCTGTATCCATGTGTATTTACGTCCCTTCTTCCATTGCGTGGTATCAGCCACGCTGACGAAGAGTGAAGCTTGCCCGTAGAAAGGAGGCAACTGCAGGCGGAAGTTGCCCTGCTTGCTTGCGCTCTCATAGGTGGATGCCACATCGTGTGAGGGGATGCTGAGTTCGGCATGCACCTTCAGTTCCTTGCGGTTGGGACTGTTCTGCTCTTTCTTGTCCAGAGCCCTTTTCCTGCCTATCGACTCTAGTGTCAGGTGGTTGGGGCGGTGTGCGCTTTGGGTGATGGAAAGTGTGGCGGGCGACCGTAGTGCGGTGGCAGGGTTGGCGGCATCATATTCGGTGCCGTTGGCATCCTTTCCCGGGTCGATTTCCAATCGGCCCCAATCGGGGGCATTCCAGTGTGTGTTGTTGTAGGTGGTACCTGTCAGAATGGGTGCCAGCTCGGCTGGCTGGGTCAGTTCCCATGCTCCCCTCACCGCCATATTGCGCCAGTCGAAGCGTCGCCAGCCTTGTGTGAGCATCAGCAGATCCAGTCCTGTACGCCTTTCCTCATCGTCCTGCTCGAAGTACCAGCCCGGATTGGGCACAAACCCGCGTATCTCGCTGGCCAGAAGCATCTCGGTGAGGATGTTTCCGCTGTCATACAGACGGTCGCTTCTCTCATCGTCCCTCACGCTCAGCGAGATGCTGTTCTGTGCATCCCATGATTTCAGCCTCAGCTTCACAGGCTCGTAGGGCTGGTATTCGTCCTTCAGCCCGATGATGTCCAATGTGGGCTTTATTGCCTGGTCACCTTTCGAGAAGAAGAGACGGTCGGCATAGATGTGCCCCTGCGAGTCGAATACGGTGAGCTGGTAAACGCCCGGGATGGCAAGCAGAGAGTCGCTCATGGTCAGCCTGCATGCGGAATCTTCGTCCTCCAGTTGCTCCAGCGCATGGGCAGCCACCAGCCTTCCTTCCTTCATCAGGCTCACTGCCAGACTGTCGGCAGGCAGGTTGGCGGTGTGACGTATGTGGGCTGTCCACCCGTCTTCGGTTTGTTCCATGCAGAGCGATACGCCCGTCTGTTCCGCTTTGGGCAGTCTGGCCTTCACGCTGTGCCCGTCTGCCGTCACGAAGTGTACCTCCCGCTCAGTCCCTTCCAATGGGGTAAGTGTGAAGGTTCCACGGCCTCTGTTCTGCACGCGGGCTGAGTCTTTGCCGCAGATGAGCCGGCCGTCGGCCCATTCTCCATCATCCCATGTGGCTTCGTAGGCTATGCGGCAGGGCAGTCCCAGCACCAGGTTTCCTCCCTCGGGATAGAGTGACAGGTGCAGTTCACGCTTCTGGGTGTCCGTTTTGTAGGTTCTGCGCATCGAGCGTAGCGTCATCTCGTGGTTCCAGTCACCTGGCTCCTGTGGCTTGTCGTACACGGGAAACACGCGGCTGTAGAGTTTGTCATAGTCGCGGAAGAATTCCTGCTCCTGCCGTTCGGAGTCGAAACACTGGCCAAAGAGCCTGGAGTGCTTGTGCTCGTGCAGCCCCCAGTTGAGCTGCCATCGTGTGTATGCCCGCAGCTCATAGAAACCTGCATACTGTATCTGGTGGTTCAGCGCAAAGAACCCTTGCCCCTGCCCCTTGTGCATCTGTATGAGTTTGCGCTCTATCAGATAACCGTCCTGGCCGTAGAGTTCCACGTAGAGCACTCCGCTCACATCCGATGGGCGGGCTGTATCCGTGCGTCGGGTGTAGGCCGAGAACCAGATGGTGTCACCCAGTTGGTAACTTGTGTTGTCCATGTGTACATACACCTTTTCCTGCGGAATGGTCCTTCCAAAGGCAGCCTGGCGTGCAGTCAGCTGATAGTGAGGCGAGAAGGCCGACAGGGTGATGTCGGGTTTCACCTTCGTTACATCCAGATGCGGCTGCAATTCCTGCTGCTTCTTCTGTGCGATGTCGCGTATCTGTTTCTCCCTCTCGGTCAGTTTCACCACCTCTGATGAAGCCCACAGCAGGGAGTCATATCCGGCCTGGTTCATGGCACCCACCATGTTGCCCTTGATGGCCACACCCCTTTCCTCCAACTTCGGCAACTGCTTGCTGTCCATACTATATAGGAAAGCCTGGCCGTAGAACTTGGGACCTTTTATCTGCACATCGGCATGATCCACCTCTGTAAAGCCTCTGGTGTGGCGGTAGTCTATGTTGATGCGCGTCTCCACATCCTCTATGCGGAACGTCCCCTTGTTTCCTATCGTCGTCATTTGCATGTTGGGAAGTCTGGCTTCAAAGCGCAACAACTGCCCCGAGCCAACTGCCACATACAACGTACCCTCTATTTGTCTTATGTTATTGAACTTTGCCAGGTCGGAGCGAACCATTACTATGCGGTACATGGCATCTCCATTCTTCTGGCTCAGTATATCGTAATCGAAATCGTAATATTTAAGAGGGCTGAAGAATAATATTCTGTTCAATGGTGCAACCACCTCATCCCAGAAGACGGCATCATGCATGATAGGGCCTATTTCCAAGATGTGGTGCAGATTCATTTGGGCCAGGCTCGGCTTTCCACCCTTTTGTTTCATGCTACTATGTCTTCCCGTCATCACTTCTGGTTGGCGCATGTTTATTGCGCTCCTTGCTTTGATGACGGACTCCATCAGGTCGTTCACCTTGTCGGACTGCTCCGACACTCGACAGAAATAGTATGCTTCAGCCTTCTTTCCTTTCTTGTATTCTTTTTCCAACCTTTTGGCCAATGCATTCAGGATGCTTCTTGTACTTCTTGGAGTTACTTCCACTTCGCGTAGTGTTCTGCTCAGTGGTTGTAGGGAGATGTCCAGCAGGTTAGTTTGAACGCTAATCCATTTGGTGGTATATCCAATGAAACTTACTCTTATGCTGTCCGCGTTGCTATCTTGTAATACAAATTCGCCATCACCATTGCACAAACACCCCTTGCCATCATTTGTGAGAATCTGTGCATAAGGCAAAGTCTCGCCCGTCTCTGCATCAAGAACTCTTCCCTTTATCTCCATTTGTGCCCACGAGGCTGAGCATAATGCCATGAATAGAGCAAATGTAAGAATCGCGCGTTGCATACGTTTCTGTTTTAGATGTCTTCTCCTTCTTTTTTTCTGTATTTTTCGGGAACAGTGTATGCTCCAACAATTGATGCCGTGTAGGTGTTATGGGAGTTCATTTTGGGTTTGTACTGGTAACTACCCCAAATGTTCATTCCGTATAACCCTTGCCAGCGCACATGGATGTTCACAGAACTCGGAATCAAATACAGACTTTCATTTGTTGTGTCTATATTGTATCCCAAAATGTCCATCCAAATCCTAGAGGTACAATTGTTGGTTGTTGTTCCCGCAGTCCAGCGAAGGCTGAGTGTGAATGAAATAGGGCTGCCGATGGTTGTACAATCTTCTCCAGCTTGTACATAGCATGAGTCCAATACCCAGTTGTCACTTCCGCTTCCATATCCACATCCATATCCACATCCGTATCCGCATCCACTTCCGCTTCCTGATCCTGTCATGTTGTTGAACTCTTCGTCTGCGAGCCAGTCCATCATGGAGCTGTCGCTAACCATGTGCAAATTTGTTTCCTGTTTTTTCATAATTCTTCTTTTGTATGTTTATAATTAGGTTGTGTTATATAGATTATTCCGTTGTATGCAAGGTATGTTATTTCTTTTAAAATGTATTTCGCCAGAGTTTTGGGCTGTTTCTGTAATTTTTTAGGGAAACACTGCCATAATTGATAACGTAGTTCGCCATATGTACATTCTGTATTTTTTAAAATTGTGATTACGTTCTTTCCTAGCTCATTCACGTGGATAATTTTATTTCTGTGCTTGTCAATGCCAGGTAGAATAATCGCAGGACATAACTTCTCTTGCGATGTTTTTCTTGTAAAGTGTTGTGCCACATGGCTTGGGCCTAGTTTTTTCTCTTCTGTGTTGAAATCATATATGAAAATGTACGGGTTTCTTCTTACTATATAGTCTTTCTGCTGCATCTTGTTTTTGTTCGCAAATGCGAAGAAAAGTGAATTGAACTTTTCCTGCTCCAGAACTTCTTCTCTTGTAATCCTGTTAAGAAAATGCTCTTTTTCTCTTAAAAACCACTCGAATCCGTCTGTTTTATTTTTGGAGATGTTATTGTTTGTGCCTTCTTTTGGAGAAGTTAGACGCGGGTGATTGAGGGGGAACAGTTTGACAATTCGTTCGAAATACTCAGGATAGTGGGTAAGTAAAACTCTTTCCAAAGCATAGCAAACGGCTTGGCTTCCTTTGTGTCCTCCAAGGATGTGGAAGAAATTTTTGTTGTCGTAGTCGGTCAGGTTGCAGAACTCGTGACTCATGTATCCCTCGTCTCGCATGGGGCGACCTATAGTTGCGACTTCTTTGTTGTAAAGTTCAGCTTGTACAGCAAATAATATTTGTTCGAAAAGAATGTTACACTCTTCCCAAGCGTACGTGTTTGACGCATCATTCATTTTGTTTTCATTAAGGAAGTCGAAAGCCTGCTTACAATACGCTTTGATGAATGTAAGGTCGTGGCCTCCGAAGATTCCCATATTATATGAGGCAATGTTTCCGCATCCTATTGAATCTTGAATGCAGTGGGGGAGACGGATTTCTGGGTGCCTTAAAACACGTGCCATCATACTTCTATAAAAACCAGTGCCTATTTCTCTGTTTTGAGTGATAAGGGGTGCAGCGAGAATTTCTTCTGATATGGGTTTGGGAAAATACATGTCGCCATCTATATGCAAGAATGGTTCGTCCTGCAAGGAATATGTCTTTATTTTGGCGTAGGCCCAATGTACAGGAAGGCATAAGTCGTCATCATATATGACATGAACTTGCGTGTATGGAAGGCATAAATTTTTTATTAGTATTTCATATCCTCTCTGGTCTGTGTATAACTCCACACTGTCGTAGTGCTCACGTAATGAACAGCAACTTAATGCCCATGACATCATGTTGAATTCTGCGGTTGGCCACCCGTAGGGTTTCTTTGTTGGAGAGCTTCCGCCACTCCAGAAGGTCTGTACAATTTTCATGGTTGTCCTGTTTTGTGTTGCAAATATAACAATTAAATTTAAAAGGGCAAAGTTTTCTTTGTTTTTTTGCTTGCTACTTTTCAAATTCACATTTCTCTGGAAGAATGTCTTCTAGACATTGAAGAAGTTTTCTTTTCCCCTCATGGAAGTTCTCTCGATATTCGTCGTTTAGGACAATTATATCGCAACCATTGAACGTTAACGACTCTATGTCTTTCAAGTTGTATAGTCCACAGTATTTTGTCGTTATTCCATTCGTGGAAAGGAGTCCCTTCTTGTATAAATTTAGGAGGAAAATTTGCCATGTGACATCGTTGCTGCTTCGGAATCTAGAACAGAATTTGGGAAGTACACTCTCGTGGGATTTCAACAAATCAATGTCATATGACTTTAGATGTGGAACCATTGCATGGTCACAGTATGGCATGATGTAGTCGTTTCCGTCTCTATAAACGAGCCATTTGTCAATTAGTTCGTTAGAGTTTAGTATGCTTCGTGTGTAGAGGGAATCTGGAAAGCGACGCATCTCTAGTTTTACATTTATCCCATGTTCTGTGAAGAAATCTTTTTCCTCAAGGTTTTTAATGGGAATGTAGTCGTCGCATCCGTATATGAAGCGCTCTCCCAATTCTGTTATTCTAGGTAAGAATAAATCTATGACGTTAGAGTTAAAGGTGGGTAAGGCGTTTTCTGGGATGAACTCCGAATGCCATATGATTTTTAGTCGTGGGTTGTCGGTGCAAAGCCACTTGGGAATCTGTCCTTTGCTGTCGGAGATGACAAAAAATACGCTGTTGACCCAAGGCATGTGTTTGCATACTCCTCGTAAAGAAAAACGAAGAGTGTCCCAATCTCTAAATCGTGTGGCACTGTTTGCCCATGAAACCCTTCCATTGAAGTATTTTAGATAATTCAGTCCCCATTCTTTGTCATCTCCATTGACGAATGATGTAATGTAATCTATCTTCATGTTATACATTGTAGTATTGTAGTTATGATAATTCTTGTCTTTATTTCCTTTCTCCCGCTTCTATAATCTTCTTCTCGGCCTCTGTGGGCTGTATGATGTTCTTTTTCCACCATGCTGCATCCTTGCTGGTGTGCCTTATGGCAGTGATGAGATTGTCGGAGCGGTTGTTGAAGGACTCGTCTGTGATGCTGAGGTTGTCCACATTGTAGGTGGTGGTCTGGCAGTCTATCCCCTTGCTCTTGAGCCGTGTGGAGATGCTTGTCACCTTGTTGAATCCCTGCTCGTGGCTGTATGAGATGTTGATGTCTATGGTGGCTTTCTTGGTTTTCTGTTCACCGTTGAGGGTCGTTTCAAGCCTTAGTCCCTCTATCTTTCCCTGGAAGCAGATGGGCCTCAGGCTGTCGGCCTCCACGTAGAGGTTGCCACTCATTGCCGCCTTGTGCGTCTTCTTGGTCTGGGTACGCTGCATGTGTATGCACAGGATGCGCTTTCCTTCCTGGTCAGTTTGTGAGGTGATGCTCGTCTGATAACCGTCTTCGAAGGTGTAACGGCTGTCTGTGCTCTTTCTGTTGAGCGGGATGGATACTTCCCGCCAGAAAACTTCGCCCTTTATCATGGGAGCCAGCGACAGGGTGGAATGGATGTTGGAGAAGTCCAGTGCCAGCTTCTGCTCTCCCTTCTGGCCATGGAAAACCCTTCCCGCAAGGAACTTCACTTGGCGCAGGTTGTTGGCGCTGTTGGCCGTGAAGTAGGCTTCGGCCATCTCTACAGCCTCCTCCATCCTGTAGGTCTGTCGCATATAATAATAGGTATAGGCGTTTTTGTGTTTTCGGTAGTCCAGCTCCATCTGCTGTGCTACTTGCTTGAGGATGTTGCCCGAAGCCACCACTGTCACCTCGCGCAGTTCCGTTTCGGCAGGCAAGAGACGCAGAGTGTGGGGCAGGTCGGCAGCCTTTATCCTCACGCGCTGATAGCCTATGCAGGTGATGATGAGCTGTTCCCACGGTTCGGCCTCTATGCAGAACTGTCCCTCGGAGTTGCTTATGGTTCCCCTTCCTTCGCTTATGTAAATCTGCACGAAGGGGAGCGCTTCGCCCGTCTCAGCATCTGTTATCAGGGCAGAATACGTCTCTGCAGCCTGTGCTACAAGGGCAAGTGTGGTGAGCAAGAGGCATGTGAGCGCCCTTGTGAGAGGGAGGATAATGTGGCAAAGTGCATTTCTCTCCATAAGGCTTGTAGTCTTTGTGTGACTGCAAATATACTCTTTTAATTGTATGTGCCGCCTTCACTTCCTCATAAAAGTGCTTTCCGATGGGAAATTTCAGGGCAGGAGGCCGGACTGGAGGCCATTGACTGGACTTGGTAGGGATGTTTGGGAGGAGGAGCGCAGTGCCATTCCCAGGCAAGTGACAACTGATTCAGTAGGACTTTTACAACACTGTCAACTGATTCAGTTTATGAAAAGAAGTAGTGCCCAGTGAAATCATGGATGAACACAAGCGGTGCAGGGCTTCTGGCCGACTGAACTGCCCCCAAAAAGTATCCTTGGATACTTGGCAATGTATCCAAGGATAAACGGGCAAGTATCCAGTATTACTTTGCCAAGTATCCTTGCTTCGTTTTTTCGCCCGGTCTGGCCGACGGGAGGGGCAAGGTACGATGGACGGGGAAAAAAGAAGAGCGTGGGAGTAAGTGCATACTCCCACGCTCGGTATCATAGGGTGGAGGAAGCGGGTTATTCACCCTTTTCTTCTCTCTCCTTTCTTATCTGCTCATCCACAGCCTTTATCTTCTGGGCCAGCAGCGACAGCTCCTCGCGCAGCTTGTCGGCCTTCTTCTTGGCCAGGTCCACCAGGCTGTTGCCCTTCTTGCTGTTGCTTGTCAGGAAGCACAGATTGTTCTCATAGGTCTTGAGCTCCTCCTGCATACGTTCATAGGCACGCATCATGCGCTGGCGCTCAGTGTCTATGGTGCTTGCTCCCTTCTCTATCTTCTGGGCCAGGTTGGTGCGGAAGTTGTTCATCCTGCGCTGGCGCTGTGTGGCGCTGAATGCACCATAGATCTTGTCGCACACCTCACGGTACTCCTTGTAGAGGCGGTCCTTCTCGCGGAAGGGTACATGACCTATCTCGTTCCATTTCTGCTGCAGTTCCTTGACCTGCTGCATGATGTCTTCGTCTTCCTTGGCTGCCAGCTCCTTCAGAGCGCTTATGATGCCCTGTTTCTGCTCCATGTTGGCCTTCTCCTCGCCGTGTGCTTCGGAGTTGGCTTTCTTCTTCGCCTCGAAGAACTTGTCGCATGCACCCACAAAGCGCTTCCATAGAGCGTCGGAGTATTTGTGTGGCACAGCGCCTATCTCCTTCCACTGTTTCTGCAGATTGACCAGTATGTCGTTGGTGCTACGCCACTCTGTGCTTGTGGCCAGCGCTTCTGCTTTCTCCACCAGTTCCTTTTTCTTGGCCAGATTGGCATTGAGTTCCTCCTTGAGCTTGCGGAAGAACTGGGCTTTCTGCTCAAAGAAAGCGTCGCATCCTTTGCGGAAGCGCTCGAATATCTGTGCGTTGACCTTTTGTGGTGCATAGCCTATGGTCTTCCACTGAGCCTGCAGCGCGATGATTCGCTGTGTCACTGCATCCCAGTCGGCAAAGGTCTTCAGCCCGTCGGTCTTCTCGGCTTCCAGCTGCTCGCAGAGGGCTGTCTTCTTGGCCAGATTCTCTTCTTCGGCCTGCTTGATAGCCTCGAAATGGGCCTGATGACGCTTGTTGACCACGGTGGAAGCGTTCTTGAATCGTGCCCACAGTTCCTCGCGTATCTCCTTGGCTACGGGTCCGGTCTCCTTCCATTCCTGGTGCAGCTTCTGAAGCTGGTTGAATGCCTGTATCACGTCGGGCACTTCGGCCAGTGCCTCTGCCTGCTCGCACAGACGGGTCTTGGTTTCCAGGTTCTTCTTGAAGTCATAGTCGCGCAGCTCATGACCCAGTTTCAGCAGGTCATAGAACTGTTCCACGTAGAGCTGGTAATTCTTCCACAGTTCGGTAGCCTGCTCGGCTGGAACGGCCTTTATCTCCTTCCACTCGGCCTGCAGAGCCTTCATCTCGTCGTAGGCCTGGTTGGCTTCGTCGGGTGTGGCAGCCAGCTGCTGTATGCGCTCCAGAATCTGAAGTTTGCGCTCCAGGTTCTTCTTCTTCTGCATCTCCTGCTCCTGCAGCAGTGCAGCACGGCGCTCTCTGATGGTCTGCATGGCAGCTCTGAAGACGGGCTCCTGTGTATCCACTGGTGGCTGGAAGTCCTCTTCGGTGCCACCGGCAGCAAAGTGCTCTTCGCGTGCCTTGACGGCTTCGGCATTGTGGAACTTGTAGAAGAGCTGCTTCAGAAGGTCCAGCTCCTGCTTGTCAGAAGCCTCACCGGTCTCCACTATCTGCCTGGCTCGTGCCACCACCTCTTCCTTGGTCTTGTATATATTGGCAGTGGGTGTGGCCTCGCTTTCGGCTGCTGTCTCTTCCACAGCCACCTCCTGTGACTCTGTAGGCTCGCTCACAGCGGTCTCGGCAGCTACTGTGTCGGTAGCCTGGGGCTGTGTGGGCTCGTTCTGCCTTACTTCTGCATTGATCTCAGCGGACTGCTCCATGGCAGTGGTCTCGTTAGTCTCTGATGACTCCATCATACTGTTATTTGTGTTGAAAACTTGTTTCTTTAGCCCTTTTCAAGGCTTATAAGACGCAAATTAAGTCAAATTTTCTCAGCCTGCCTAATGGCTGGGCGTTTTTTTTCATATTTCTGCTCAAATCCAGGCTTTACGCTTGAAATACCACATGAAGAGCACAGTGACACCCCCCGAAACGGCGAGTGCAAGCGGAAATCCCCACCATACATTCTCCATTCCGTTGATTACGTTCATACCCAGCAGGCTGGCTATCAGTGTGGGGAACATGAGTATGATGCTGATGCTGGTGAGCATCTTCATCACTCCGCTCATGTTGTTGTTGATGATGTTGGCGTATGTGTCCATGGTGGAATCGAGGATGTTGGCGTAGATGTTGGTGGTCTCACGCGCCTGGCTCATCTCAATGTTGACGTCCTCAATCATGTCGGCATCCAGTTCGTCGATGGGAAGTTTGAACTTCAACTTCGACAGGAGGTTCTCGTTGCCACGTATGGATGTGACGAAATACGTGAGGCTGTCCTGCAGCCGGCTCAGTGCTATGAGGTCGGCATTGCTCACATTGCGGTCCAAGTGCTGCTTGGCCTTGTCGATGAGGGTGCTTATCTGCTTGAGTCGCTTCAGGTACCACACCGCACTGCACAGGAACAGACGGAATATCATATCCACTGAGTCGGTGAATCCCAGCCCTCTCTTCTGCTGGTAGGTGACGAAGTCGATCATCATGTTTGTCTCGAAGTTGCACACGGTGATGAGCACATCTCCCTTCATGATGATACCCAGCGGGATGGTGGTATATGGTGTGCGGCTCTTGGTCTCCTTGACATAAGGTATGCGCAGAATGATGAGTATCCAGCCCTCGTCTATGTCATAGCGGGCTCTCTCATCCGTATCGGCGATATCGGAAATGTAGTAGTCGGGGACACCGAATGTATCTACCAGAAATCTTGTGTCCTCTTGTGTGGGACAGGTAACCTGCACCCAGCTGTTGGGCTGCCATTCATCTATGGCTCGCAGTCCATTCTTCGTATTCCAGAATGTGCGCATTGTTCGTTCCTTGATTAAAATGTGGGAGTGCACAAAAAAAGCTTTGCCTCCCGGGCTGGATTACGAACCATGCTCATCGGGGGGACTTCACTCAGTCATGTTCTCCGCGTGATAGTCGTCCATTTTCTGTTCTCTGTGATAATTTTTTGTTTGGTGGTGCAAAGGTAAGAAAATTCTTCATGCCACGTCCATCTTCTTTGGCCTTTTTGCACAATGATGGTGTGCTTTTCTTGCAAAATTGCTTCGGGCTTGCTACCTTTGTGATGCAGCAGACTGCAGAGTCTTGCGCGCGTATATATAAATAGGTATAAGATGAAGATGACAATAAGCGGATGTCCTATCCGCAATGTGTTGGCCCGCGTGGGTGACAAGTGGTCTTTGCTTGTCATGCTCACTTTGCGTGAGGAAGGAGTGATGAGGTTTGGGCAGTTGCAGCGTAGTGTGGAGGACATCTCACAGAAATCCCTCACGCAGACTCTGCGCACTCTGGAGGAGGACGGATTTGTCCTGCGTACGGTTTATCCTGAAGTGCCACCGCGTGTGGAGTATGCTCTGACCGAGCGTGCGTGCTCTTTCCTGGACTGTGCATCCCAGTTGGTATGGTGGGCTAAGGACCATATGCAGGAAATCCTGGACGACAGACAGCGGGCTGCAGGCCATGTGGATGGCGTGTTAAAATAGGTTAAACCTCTTGCTCCGACATGCTGGCATGGCCAATGCTAACCTTTAGGTAAGTAACTCACATTCAGGTGCCTTCTTGTGTGAGATGTGATTCGTTCGTACCTTTGCAGCAGTAAACAAGCAAACATCAGGTTATGAAGAATTACACAATCAAGCATCTTGGTCCCTGGACAGGGATTGATGGCAAGCTGTTCTTGGGCGAAGAACTGCAGATGACAGGCGCTCAAGTGTCGGTACAGAAACTCAAGGCGGGCGAGGATGCTCCTTTCCTGCATAGTCACAAGACTCATGAGGAGGTGTATGTGATACTCTCCGGCCAGGGAGAATATCAGGTGGATGGCGAGGTATTCCCCGTTGAGGAGGGAAGCGTAGTGCGTGTGTCACCCGTAGGAGTGCGTGCTCTGCGCAACTCGGGCGACTCTGACATGGTGATGATGTGCATCCAGTATGAGCAGCATCCCATCTCCTCTTTCATGGATGATGCCAATATCCCCGATGCTCCTGTGCGCTGGTAATCCAGTAGGATTCTGTTGATAAAAGAAACGCAGCAGTACAGACCTGAATTTTCTGTACTGTTGCGTTTCCTGTTATGTATGTCAGGGGCGGGTGGGGCAGTAGCTTATGCGTTGTAGGAAAGTCCATTTGCCCGTGCTCTCCGACGGCCTGCTGGCGGCTGGCGGGTCACTTCATCACCAGCTTGTTGTTCTGTATGTAGATGCCTTTGGTGGGCCGGAAGGTCAGAACAGGGCCGCTATCCTCTGCCTTATATACTCGATGCCCACGCACGAAGCGAATATTGCCACCACGGCGAAGAGGCAGTAAGGGATGAACCAATAGCTGCAGAGGTAGTCCTGCGGCCGCACTATGCAGTCCCACAATATGCTGCGGAAGAAGCCGTTGTCGTGTATCAGATAGACAGCCAAGATGTATGGGCTGACTGTCACACAGAGGCGGGAAATGCCCCTGGGGAAATTGAATCGGCGGGTGGAGAAAAGCAGGAAGAGGCATACAGAGCATAGCAGGGGCAGACTATTCCTGGCCAGGCTGCCCAGCAACATGGGTTGCCCCTCTGCAACAAAAGCATGCACCTGGCGGAGATAGCAGAAGCCCGTGAGCAACAGGCCCGTTCCTATATATACCGCCAGATAGCCCCAACGGGCAAACCTGTACTCCGGCATCCCGAATTTATGGAGATAGCCTCCCAGGCAAAACAGCGACAAGGCGAAAACCAACGACATGTCACCGCCGAAGATGTTGCCGTAGCCCCATTCTCCCTGTGCAAAGTTGATGACCAGCAATAGGAGCAGAAGCCACTGGTATTCCCTCTGGGCGAGTGCGTCAAGCGCCCTTGCGACGAATGGGGAAAGGAGCAGAACCACCAGGTAATTGGACATGAACCAGTAATTGCTGCTGTAGATGGGCATCAGTTGCCCAATGGCCTGCGGCCAGGAGAAGTCCAGAAATCCCAATGCACACAGCCCTGCATAGATGGTGAGCGAATAGAAGACAATCACCCGCCACAGCTTGAACGACTTGCCCACGGCATATGATATCTCACGCGGCTTCACCAGGAAGTAGCCCGTAATGAGGAAGAAGATGTTGGTTGCCACGAGGGAAGAGTAAGCCAGAAACTGTAGCATCAGGAAGTTGGCCTGCACGGCATGGACGCTCATCTGGCTCGTCGCCCCGGCACTGGCCGCCGGCACATGCTGTACACCATGATAAACAAGATGATTGAACACGATCATCAGCATAGCCAACACTCGCAGCAAATCCATTTGGGCGTTTCTACTCTTCATACGAACCATTGCACGTGTATATTGAAAGGGGCATTACCATCTGCAAAGATAACCATAATAATCCGAACTCATCGGCAAAGGGGATGACAAACAACGGCGTGCTTTTCCCTGTAGAGTAGGTTTCTGCGGCTCCGGCAAGCAGCAGCGGCGAAGCGGGAGGAGGGTGGAGGCATTGAAGGCAGCGCGCTGCATGTGCCTTCGCAGCGTGCTGTGATGGCCGGTGCAGCACGCTGCGATGGCCAGTGCACCGCACTGAACCATTGGGAACAGAAAAGGAGGAGGCCGCTCGGGGTCTCCTCCTTCAGGTGATTATAGTGCTTCAGTCGGTGGGGCTGAAGGCTTGTGGCTGGCCGGTGGGTTACTTCACCACCTTCTTGTTGCCCTGTATATACACTCCCTTGGTGGGGTTGCCGCTCACGGGACGTCCGCTCAGATCGTAGATGCGGTTGCTCATGGGGCTGGTGGCAGCAGGTGTCTGCCCGATGCCGTCGGGTGTGGAGGGAATCTGATAGACACGTACCCAGTCGAACAGAGTTTCGTAGGTGAAGTTGACATCCGGCCTTGCAGCCCATCCGCCATTGCCCACGCTCTGGTTCATGATGATGTAGAAAGGCTTGTCATAAGGCCATCCGTTGGTGGTGGCATCGGCTCCGTGAGGTACATTGCTCTTGCTGTAGGTCCACATATACTTGCCATCCACATACCAGTCTATCTGGTTCTCGTCCCAATCGACGGTCATCACGTGCCAGTCGTCATAGTTGATGCCCGACAGGTTGCTGCCGTTGGGACGGCCGGTGGTACAGCATGCCCATGAGTTGTGTACAGTGCCGTAGGCCCGGTCCTCGTTGTTTATCACCTCCCATATATCTATCTCACCCCCGTGTGGCCAGCCGCCTATGTTGTTGGTAGGCATGAGCCAGAAGGCAGGGAAAGTGCCGGTGTGGAGGTTGGTCTTGATGCGTGCTTCGATGCGTCCATACAGGAAGTCGTGCTTGCCCAGCGACTTGATGCCGCCGGTTATCATCTCTCCAGGGTCCTCGCTGGTCACTTTGGGGTTCTTCAGAGCGCGGCAGTGCAGGTATCCGTCCTTATTGAACACCACCTTGTCAGAGTTGGAGCAGAAGCGGTTCCATGTGGCTCCTTCGCGCACGGTGCGTACCCACTTGGTCTCGTCAGGCTCTCCATCCACGTCAAAATCATCGTCGAATACCAGTTGCTGGGCTTTTGGGTTTGCTTCGTCACGCTTCCAGGTGCCCGTCACCATGATGTTTCCGGTGGCCTTGTCGGCAGGTATGGTGATGGCAGTCACAGTCTTGCCCGCCTTGATGCCGCTCACAGTGAAGCGCTCTTCACCATTGTCTATCGTCAGTCCGTCGGGGCAGATCCAGCCCTCGGAAGCACGCACGTAGAAGGTGTAAGCCTTTCCGCGTGCTATCTCATGAGGCAGCTGCTGGCGTGAAACGCTGTTGCCGGCCCATGCAAAGCCGTTGGAGAGGTTCACGTCAAAGCCCACAGGCACGCCGGCCTTAATCTTCTCGATGCAGGCATCATAGTCTGCCTCCACATCATCATTGACCTTGAACTCCCAACTGGTGCCGTCGCCCGGCTCCCACACGCTGATGGGGTAGGCCAACTGAGGGGCAGCGCACATGTAGTTCATATTGCCCTGCACGGTGCGCAGGCTGAATGTACCATCGCCTTGAGCCTTGAGCTCCAGCGGCTGGGCAGTGTCGTCAAACTTGGCGGGAGCCGTATTGGCATTGGCTGCATTATTGCCTACCGTGAGCAGTTTCCTGGCTCCCATGTTGTAGGCATACCACTTCTCGTCGTACTGCACCACCATCCATGCCGATGACGGATCGGTCTGGTCCAGCTTGGCCTTATAGCTTGCATCCTTGATGTTGCCCTTGTTCATGCCTGCTGCCCACACGGTGGAAGTGCTCTTCTTGGCGTTGTAGATGGCATAGGCATTGAAGTAGGGGTTGCGTATGGTGTAGGTTTTGTTGGGCGAGAAGTCCTCCAGACTCTGCACCAGAGTGGTGTCGATGGCAGCCTCCAGCTTCTTGATGCAGGCATCATAGTCGGCCGGCACCTCGGGATTTTCGGCTATCTCCCATGTGGCACCGTTGTCGCTGTCGGTCCAGATGCTGATGGGGTAGGGCAACTGAGGTGCTGCACACAGGAAGTTCTGCGAGCCGTCGGTGTAGGTGCGCAGTGTGAAGCCGCCGTTCTTCTGCTTTATCTCCAGCGCTCGGGGTGTGCTGTCCAGCTTGGCCTGGGCAGTAGCGGCTGTGGTAGGATTGTATCCCACGGTGAGGAACTTGCCTGCTGCCATGTTGTAGGCATACCACTTGTTGGCAAAGTTGACTATCATCCAGGCCGTGTTGGGACTGGCCGGATCCACCTTCGCTTTGTAGCTCTCGTCGCTGATATTGCCCTTGTTCATGCCTGCAGCCCACACTGTGGTGGTGCTCTTGGCGGCATTATACACGGCATAAGCATTGAAGAACGCATTGCGCAAGGTGTAGGTCTTCTCGGTCGAAAGCTCGTCGAGCGAAGTGATTTGTGCGCTCGCGCCCATTGCGGTGAGCATCAAAAGGAAGAGGGTAAGGAATTTCTTCATTGTCGGTTGTTGTCTGTTTTTTATATGTTATGCTGTTTCAGGGCACAAAAGTATGCAAAAAAGAGGAGCATACACGCATGTGGGCTCCTCTTTTTTCTCTTAATCTTGCTGTTGCGCAGGGATGATGTGCTTGCGTTTCGCCTCCTCGCGGAACTCCTTGGGCGATACTCCCACGTACTGCTTGAAGTATTTCCCGAAGAAACTCTGTGTGGGGAAGTGGTAGTCGATGGCTATCTCCTTGATGCTCTTACCCGAGTAGATGAGTGACTGCTTGATGCTGTTGATGACCATCTGAATAATCCATTCCTTGGGGGACTTGCCTGTCTTGTCCCTGATGATGGAGGCAAAGTAGCGCGGGCTAAGGCGCTGCTCCTTGGCATAGAACCCCACTTCACGCTCGTACTTGTACTTTTGGGTGAGCGACGTAAGGAAGTTCTGATAGACGATGTCCTTCAAGTCCATCACGGGTTGGGCCATTGGCTGGTTGGCGAAGAAGTAATAGAACACTTCGTGCAGGATAACTTCACCCAGCTTGGAGAGCGAACGCTGCATGATGGCTTTGCACTCGTCGTCGGGGGGCAGCGAGTTGAAGAACTTCGTGCGGCGGTCTATGGCCTCGAGAAGTTCCTCCAGCAAATCGCGCTGCAGCGGCGTCAGACTCACGCAGGGGTTGTCTTTCAGGGCCAGGAGACTCTTGGTGAAGGGGATGTTCTCCAGCATCTCCAGTGCAAACTCCACCGTTGTCTTGTACGACACACCGTCCAGATCGGGCGATGTACTCATTATATATACGTACGAGGAGGGCAGGTAGATGTACAGGTCACCAGGCTTGATGCAGAGCGTGCAGCCGTTCATGCTCACCTTGGCTTCTCCCTTCTGGCAGTAGAAGAGTCCGCACATGTCGGAGAAGAGCAGCTTGTTGTGGTTGGCAGAAACAGCGTCGTACAACAGGTCCAGCGTAAATCGCTCAAATGGTAAACTTATCTTGTTCATGCAGCAAAGATAGTGGAAAGTGCGGTTCAAGAGTACAAAAAGTTCATTAAAAAGCGTATAAAATACTTAATGAAGTACGTATTGAACAATAATGAGCGTTTTTTGGACTTTGCGCAAATGCATATTCGCCTTATCTTTGCCGCCGTAAATAATACGAATCAACGAATTGGCTATGAACTATAAAGTATTTCTCAGCATTCTTCCGGCACTCTTGCCGTTGTTTGTATCCTGCAATCACAAGACAGAACAGAAGGCCGATGAGGTGGCCGTAGTGCGTATCGACACCGTGAGAGCTCCCGAGGGGGCAGTGGAACTGCAGTATCCCGGCCATGTGGTAGCATCCACCGAGGCCAATGTGTCGTTCAAGGTAGCCGGCACACTGAAGCGTGTGCTGGTGAGCGAAGGCGATTATGTGAAGACCGGACAGCTCATTGCGGAGATTGACCCAGTGGATTATAAGGTGCAACTGAGCGCAACAGAAGCCGAATACGCACAGATTAAAGCCGACGCAGAACGCGTTATGGGACTCTACCAGGACGGCGGAACCACAGCGAGCAACTACGATAAAGCACGCTACGGACTGCAGCAGATAGAGGCCAAATTGCAGAATCATCGCAACCAGCTGGCCTATACCCGCCTGGTGGCACCTTTCTCGGGCCGCGTGCAGAAGCGCTATTTCATGGGTGGGGAGAATGTTTCGGCTGGTTTGCCAATAATGAAGCTACTCTCTGACAACGCATTGGAGATGGAAATCAACCTCCCTGCAGTGTCCTATCTCAATAGGGACAAGTTCAACTCCTACTCGTGTACCTTCGATGTTCTGCCCGGTGTGCGTGTACCCCTCACGCTGATAGGCATCTCGCCCGAGGCCAATGCCAACCAGCTCTACACCATGCGTCTGGCGCTGCCCAAGCAGAGTGGGCGTGTGGCACCGGGAATGTCCTCATGGGTGAGCATCGTGATGACCGACTCCATCGGAGCTGTTTCCTGCGTGCCCACAACAGCGCTGGTGGAGCAGGATAACAAGGCTTTTGTATATGCCTACAAGCAGTCGGCGGGCAAGGTGAACCAGGTGCCTGTATCTGTACAGACTCTTCACACCGATGGCACAGTGGAAGTGGTGGGCGATATCAAGCCGGGTGATCTGGTAGTCTCTACCGGTGTGCACCATCTCAAAGACGGCCAGAAGGTTCGCCTCATGGCTCCTGTTTCTAAAACTAATATAGGAGGACTGCTGTAATGGACTTCGGTAAATGGGCATTCAACAATAGGCTGCTGGTATATTTCCTGGTGGCTGTGTTCCTGGTGGGAGGAGCCTACTCGTGCTATGACATGAGCAAGCTCGAGGACCCTCAGGTGAAAGTGAAGTTGGCCATGGTGGTTACCACCTATCCCGGAGCTTCGGCTCATCAGGTGGAGATGGAGGTTACGGATGTGCTCGAAAAGCGCATACGCACCATGGGCGACTTGGACAATATCGAGAGTTATTCCTATAACGACCTCTCTATAATACAGGTGGAGCTGCGAAGCACCGTCAGCAATGAGGAGGTGGAGCAGTGTTGGGACCGCCTGCGACGAAAGGTATATGACGCACAGGCGGAGTTGCCGTCGGGTGCCAATACATCGGTGACCAAGGAGGACTTCTCTGCGGTGTACGGCATGTTCTATGTACTCACCGCCGACGGCCTGTCGGACCGTGAGCTGAACGACTATGCGGAACTGATGAAACGCGAGCTCGGCAATGTGGAGAACGTGGATAGAGTGGATATCTACGGCGAACAGAAGGACTGCATACACATCCGTCTTCTGCAAGACAAGATGTCGAGTCTGGGTGTGCTGCCCGCTGAAGTGCTCTCCACATTGAGCGGACAGAACAAGACTTCATACGCTGGCTACTACGACAATGGCGACCAGCGTGTGCGTGTCACTGTGGATGACAAGTTCCGTCAGGTGGAAGACATACGCAGGATGATAATCCAGGGTCACGAGGACGACCAGCTCCGTCTGTCGGATATAGCCGAAGTGGAGAAGAGCATAGAGCAGCCCGTGCGCAATGCCATCACCTATGACGGTCAGCATGCACTGGGTATCCTGGTGGCTTCATCGGCTTCTTCGGATATCGTGAAGGTGGGAAAAGCCGTGGAGAAGCGCATTGACGAGCTCAAGGCAGACCGCTTCCCCACCGGACTTGACTGCCACAAGGTGTTCTACCAGCCCGAGCGGGTGACCGAGTCATTGGGCCAGTTCGTGCTCAACCTTATAGAGTCTGTGCTCATCGTAGTCATTGTGCTGATGTTCACAATGGGCTTCCGCAGCGGACTCATCATAGGAGCAAGCCTGGTGGTCATCGTTTTCGGCTCCTTCCTGGTGCTGGGCACTACGGGCGGCACCATGCAGCGAGTGTCGTTGGCAGCCTTTGTGCTGGCGATGGGAATGCTGGTGGATAACGCTATCGTCATTGTGGATGGCATCCTGATAGACCTTAAACTGGGCAAATCACGCCTTGAAGCCATGACGGATGTAGGGCGCCGGACTGCCATGCCACTGCTTGGAGCCACTGGTATAGCCATCCTCTCGTTCCTGCCCATCTTCATGTCACCCGACACGGCAGGCATCTATGTGCACGACCTCTTTGTGGTGCTCGCCGTTTCCTTGCTGCTCAGTTGGGTGCTGGCGCTCACTCATGTACCCTTGATGTCCAACCGTCTGCTCAAGGCTCCTGCACCAACAGGCAAGAAGGAGACAGAAGCGGCGCTCTATGACGGGCGCATCTATCGTGCTCTGAGCCGTCTGCTCCGCTTATGCATACGCCATCGCTGGAGCACCACAGTAGTCATGTTGGTTCTGCTTGCGCTGTCGGTATTGGGATTCCCATACGTTCATCAGGGCTTCTTCCCCGATATGGCATACAATCAGTGCTATATGGAATACAAGTTGCCCGAGGGTTGCAACAGCACCCGAGTGGAGAAAGACTTGCAGAGCATAGAGGCTTATCTGCACACGAGGCCCGAAGTGACACACGTCACAGCGTCGGTGGGCGGCACTCCCGGACGTTATAATCTGGTGCGTACTGTGCCTACACCGTCGCTCTCATACGGCGAACTCATCATCGATTTCACGTCGGCTGAGGAGTTGGACAAGAATATCGAGGATATCCAAGAGTACCTCACCGCCCATTATCCCGATGCTTATGTCAAGGTGAAGAAGTATAACCTGATGTTCAAGAAGTACCCCATCGAGCTGCAGTTCCAGGGACCTGACCCTGCGGTGCTGCATGCGCTGGCCGACTCGGCCACTTCCATCATGAGGAAGAGCGGCAAGGTACGACTCATCACCACCGACTGGGAGCCCAAGGTGCCTGTGCTCAGCGTGGATTACGATCAGGCTGCTGCGCGCAGTATAGGCTTGAGCCGGAGCGACCTCAGTCTGTCTCTGCTCACTGCGGGAGGCGGTCTGCCCGTGGGTAATTTCTATGAGGGTATCTATCCCAATACTATATATGTGAAGTGTGTAAACGAGAAGGGAGAGCCTGTGGATAACCTGCAGGATCTGCAGGTGTTCTCTGCTATGCCTTCGCTGATGGGCTTGGCCAATGAGGACAATCTGATGCGCTTGCGCACGGGAACCCTTACCAAGGACCAGCTGCTGGCCGACCTCCTGAGTACCACTCCCTTGCGTCAGGTGAGCAGAGATGTCAGAGTGGAATGGGAAGACCCTGTGGTGCCTCGTTACAACGGGCAGCGCATGCAGCGTGTGCAGTGTTCGCCTTGCCCGGGAGAGGAAACCGAGAAGACCCGTGTGGCGCTTGCCCGCGAGATAGAGAAGCTTCAGCTGCCCGCAGGCTATTCGATGAGCTGGCAGGGTGAGAAGGTTGCCAGCAGCCGCAGCATGAAGTACCTCTTTGCCAACTTCCCCCTTGCGGTCATCCTCATGATAGCTATCCTCATCATGCTCTTCAGCGATGTGCGCAAGCCGCTCATCATTCTGTGCTGCCTGCCAATGGTCTTCGTGGGAGTGGTGATCACGCTGCTCCTCACCGGTATGACCTTTACCTTTGTGGCTATAGTGGGTGCACTGGGACTGATAGGTATGGTGGTGAAGAACGGCATCGTGCTTATGGACGAAATCTCATTGCAGCTGGACGCAGGAGTAGAGCCTGTGCAGGCGCTGGTGCATAGCAGTCAGAGCCGCTTGCGTCCCGTCATGATGGCGTCACTCACCACGGTGCTGGGTATGATTCCGTTGCTCACCGACGCTATGTTCGGCAGTATGGCTGCCACCATCATGGGCGGTCTGCTCTTCGGCACACTTATCACTCTGCTCTTCATCCCCGTGCTGTATGCCATGTTCTTTGGCATAAAGAATCAAGATGAAGCCAAGAAATCCTAACCAACAAGACGTTATGAAGAAGAATCTCATCATATTGCTCCTGTCTCTGGTGGCGCTTCCTGCTGCTGCCGAGACACTCACCATCGAGGCTTGCAGGCAGATGGCCCTGCAGCACAACCATGCCCGCCAGTCGGCAGCATTCAACACCCAGCAGGCTCTGCACACGCAGAAGAGCGTGTGGGCACAGTTCTTTCCCGACCTCTCCTTGCAGGCAGGTGTGCTCTATGATACCGGCAGTGGTTCGCTTGGAGTGGATGGCGGCATGCTTCCTGTGGGTACTAAGGGCCCGACGGGCTTTGTTCCCTCGGGTTCCTTTGCCTACTTCCCCGGCATGGATATGAAGTATGACATCAACACCATCTTCTCTGGGTCGGTGTTCCTCAAGCAGCCCCTTTATATGGGAGGCAAGATACGTGCCTCTTATCAGATGAGCAAGATGGCCGTGGAACTCTATCGCCAGGGTGAGCGCAAGACAGAGGCAGAGGTGCTGCAGACTGTTGACGATGCTTATGCCAAGGTGGTGAAAGCCAAGGAACTGGTGCTTGTGGCACAGAAGTACAAGGCTCTCTTGCAGGAGTTGGACCGTAATGTGGAGAGTGCCGTGCGCCATGGACTGCGCATGCAGAACGACCGCCTGAAGGTGGGAGTAAGGCTGGATGAGGTGGAACTGCAGCTGCGGAAGGCTGAGAACGGGCTTCGCCTGGCACGCATGAACCTCTGTCATGTGACGGGTCAGCCCCTTGACACACAGCTCGAAGTCTCCAGCGAGTATCCACAACTGGATGTGCTGGGGCAGGTGCAGACCACTGACGTGTCGCTCCGACCCGAGAGTGCCATGCTGGAGTACCAGACCCGTATAGCCTCCGAACAGGTGCGTGTGGCTCGCAGCAGCATGCTGCCCAGCCTGGCTCTGATGGCCAAGTACGGCTATACCAACGGCATAGAGATGAATGGAAGAAAGTTGCTCGACGGATGGAACTTCGGTGGAGGTGTCACCCTGAGTGTTCCTCTCTATCATTTCGGGGCCAATACCCAGAAGGTGAAAGCTGCCAAGGTGAAACTCCAGTTGGCGCAGGAGGAGCAGGCCGACAAGCGTGAGATGATGCTTCTGGAACTCCAGCAGGCTGCCAACAACCTGGATGAGGCTCAGTTGGAGGTGCAACTGGCCGAGAAGTCAATGGCTCAGGCCGAGGAGAATATGCAAATCAGTCAGAAGCAGTATAATGCAGGAATGGAGACGCTGAGCGACTGTCTGGAGGCACAAGCCGCATGGCAGAAGGCCAGCGAGTCGCTTGTGGATGCACAGTTCCGCCGCTATCTTGCTACGGTTGACTACCGTCGCTCGGCAGGTCTGCTGGCTCAATAAAACTATTTTGTCTGTCTGACAGACTTCTTATCAGCCTTCGGGGTGGCACTTGCGGCCGCTTTCGAAGGCTGCTTGTTTTCCTTGGCAGTGGCTTCCGAAGCCTTTGCGGCGGGCTTTTCATTGGCCTTTGCGGGCTGTTTGCTGTCCTTGGAAGTCTTCTTGGAGTCCTTTTCGGCAGGCTCTGTAGCCGCCTTTGCGGGCTGGCCGGCTTCCTTGGAATCCTTCTTGGAGTCCTTTCCGCTGGTTTCCTCAGTAGGCTTCTCGGCATTTGCCTCCTCGCTGACCTCTTCCTCGTTGGCCTCTACCTCAGCATCTTCTCGCTCGTTCCATTCGGGATGGTTCCAGGTTCGCACGGGCAGGGTAGGGTTGAACTGAGGTTGCAGGAAGTCGTATTCCGTCTTTCCTGAGCGGTATGGCACCTTGTCCTCAGGGCAAGGTGTTATCTCCACCATGGTAAATCCCTTGTGGATGATGTCCAGTTCGCGTGCAGCCGCCAGGCTGAGGTCTATCGCGAAGCGCTTGGTATGCGGCCCTCGGTCAGTGACCTTCACCACCACCTCCTTGCCGTTCTTCGGGTTCCTCACGCACAGATAAGTGCCCAGGGGATACTTCAGATGTGCACACGTCATGCTGTCGCGGTGATAAGGGTCACCGTTGCTCATGCGTCGTCCATGAAGCTTGTTGGAGTAATAGGAAGCATTTCCTTTGTGCATTTTTTGTGCATACAGATGTGACATGCAGCAGAATACTGCTGCCACGAAAAAGGCTGTATGTATGAGTGCTCTTCTGATGCTTTCGGTATGAATAGTTCTTGTCGGATAGAGGAGACTCGAACTCCCGACCCCTACGTCCCGAACGTAGTACGCTACCAACTGCGCTACTATCCGATGGCCTCACTGTGTGAAAACCGATGCAAAGTTACGAATAAAAACGCGAACAGCTCTTCTGTTTCACATTTTTTTTGCTTCTCGCTTGTGAGTATGGGATTTTCTGCCTACCTTTGCACCCGCAAACAAGCGATGGTGCCATAGCTCAGTTGGTAGAGCAAAGGACTGAAAATCCTTGTGTCCCCGGTTCGATTCCTGGTGGCACCACACAGCACGGGAGGAGTTACTCAGCAGAGTGACCCCTCTTATTGTTTTCAAGCCAATGACGGAATCTGTTTGAAAATTCACGGAAATAGCGTGGTGTCATTTTCTCAATACCGCCGCTTGCAAAAAGCCAAATGCTTCATGTCGGGCTGGAAGCCCAATTGTTTCCCCCAGCCCAAGGTGTCGTACTGGGTAATCATGATGCTTTACTACTCTAAACGCTCTGTAAGGGCAAAAGTGTCTTGCGTTGCTGGCGGCTTTCAGCCAATGCGCTGCGTTGCCCATCGCAGCGCATTGCATCGGTCATCGCAGCGTGCTGCGAAGCTCTATGCAGCGCGCTGCATATTTTCATGGGCTTTGCTCCCTTGGGGGTGCTTGTTCGCCCGCCTCTTGCCATCAGGCTGCTAAAAGGGCAATGCAAGCATGGTTGGGGGAGATTTCTGTTGTGCAGGTGTGCCTGTACCAATATTTTTCGTTAACTTTGCGGGGACGTTGAAACCGATTTGTCAATTGCCCGCGTGGCTACACATTATATATATATGAATACTCCCAAGCATCTCTTGGCCGGGCTGGCATTTGCCTTGGCCCTCACACCTGGCGCGTTGGCCCAGGTGCATAAGTCGATAACCCTGCGTGACGGATGGCAGTTCTCCAAGGACGGCGGACCGCTGCAGACAGTGACTCTGCCGCATGACTGGGCCATCTCGGGCGAGTTTGACCGCAATATCGACCTGTGGAAGAGCAAGAGGTGGGTGAATGGAAAGGAAGAGACACACGAGTCGGCGGGCAATACCGGTTGTCTGCCCTGGCCCGGCAAGGGCGAATATCGCACGAAGTTCCGCGTTCCGCGCCCCTACACACATGCCGAACTGCTCTTTGATGGAGCAATGGCAGAGCCCGAGGTGTATGTCAACGGGCAGTTGGCAGGCAGATGGGCTTGTGGCTACAATGCTTTCCGCGTGGATGCCACACCCTATTTGCGCAGCGGGGACAATGTGCTGGAAGTGAAGCTGAATAATGTGGAACTGAGCAGCCGATGGTATCCCGGAGGCGGACTCTACCGCCCGGTGAAGCTCATCCTGAGCGGTGAGAGTGCCATTGATACATGGGGAGTGAGCATCACTACCCCAGAGGTGTCGGAGTCGAAAGCTACTGTGCAGGCTCATGTGGCTCTGCGCGAGGGGTCGGCCGATGGGCTGGAAGCGCGGCTGGAGGTGCTGGATGCCGGGGGAAAGGCAGTTGCATCGGGCAGGGGACAATTCTCGGGAGGTCGTCTTAGCCATACGCTCACGCTGGACCGGCCAGCCCTGTGGTCGCCCGAAAGCCCCAGCCTCTACACTCTGGTTACCCGTGTGCTGGGCGGCGGAAAGGTCATCGACGAGAACCGCACCCGATTCGGCGTGCGCAGTATAGCCTTTTCGCGTGAAAACGGATTCCAGTTGAACGGCAAGACACGCAAGTTCAAGGGCGTATGCCTGCATCATGATCTGGGCCCGCTGGGCGCTGCGGTCAACGAGGCGGCCGTCTCCAGGCAGATACGTATTATGAAGGATATGGGTTGCGATGCCATCCGCACTTCGCACAACATGCCTTCGACCATGATGATGGACCTGTGCGATTCGCTGGGCATGCTGGTGATGGCCGAGTCGTTTGACAGTTGGATGACGGGCAAGACGGCCAACGCCTACAACCGCTTCTTCAAGGAGTGGGCCGAGCGTGACCTTACCAACCTCTATCTCAATCATCGCAATCACCCCAGCATAGTGATGTGGAGCATCGGCAACGAGATTCCCGACCAGGTGACACAGGACGGCGTGGAGACTTGCCGCAGGCTGGTGAACCTGATGCACAGGCTCGACCCCACGCGCCCAGTGACTGCCGGAGTGGATCTGGTGGAGCGGGCTACGCGTAGCGGCTTCCTTAATGAACTGGACATACCGGGCTTCAACTACCACACCCATTGCTATGAGACCTACATCGATTCGCTCTCCAAGGGTTTCCTGATAGGCAGCGAAACGGCCTCCACACTCAGTAGCCGAGGCGTTTATCACTTCCCCGTGGTGCTCACCACCGACGGCAGTACGCACGAGGACAGGCAAGTGTCCAGCTATGATCTGTATAGCGGCAATTGGAGCAACGTGCCCGATTATGATGCGTGGTACCAGGACCGCAAGCCTTGGCTGCTGGGCGAGTTTGTGTGGACAGGCTTCGACTATCTGGGCGAGAACTATCCCTACAATGCCGAGGGGATGTGGCCCTCGCGCAGCAGCTACTTCGGTATAGTCGATCTGGCGGGCTTGCCCAAGGACAGATATTACTTCTACCGCAGCCGATGGAATACTGAGAGCAGCACCCTGCATGTGCTTCCCCACTGGACCTGGCCCGGTATGGAGGGCAAGAACATACCCGTGATGTGCTACACGAGCTACCCTGAGGCGGAACTCTTTGTCAATGGCAAGAGCCAGGGCAGAGTGAAGAAAGACCCCACGAAACTGTTCTCGGCCAACCGTATCAAGTGGATGGATGTACGCTATGAGCCGGGTGAACTTCGTGTGGTGGCCTATGATGCCCATGGCAAGCAGGCTGCCGAGAAGGTGGTACACACGGCTGGCGCTCCGGCCCGACTGGAGTTGGTGCCCGACCGCCAGCAGATAAAGGCCGACGGCGATGACATCTCCTTTGTGACGGTGAGAATGCTGGATGCCGACGGCAATGAGTGTCCCGATGCCGACCAGGAGTTGTCCTTCACGGTCAAGGGTGCCAAGTATCAGGCGGCATGTAATGGTGACGCTTCGTCGTTGGAACCCTTCGAGAAACCCCAGATGCGCCTCTTCCATGGTCAGCTGGTGGTCTTGGTGCGCTCCACCAGGAAGTGTGGCGATGCAGTACTCACCGTCACCTGCAAGGACCAGCCCTCTCTCTCGGCCCAGACAGTCATCCGTGTGGTGAAGCCATAGGGGTTCCCATGGGCTTTCTGCCCCTCGTCTCTCCCTGTGAAAACAGGGTGAAAACAGATGTGAAGACAATTTGTGGCGAAAATATTTGCGGGAACGAAAACTTTGTTTTACCTTTGCACTCGCTTAAGAAAAGCGCATGGTGCCATAGCTCAGTTGGTAGAGCAAAGGACTGAAAATCCTTGTGTCCCCGGTTCGATTCCTGGTGGCACCACTGCAAAAGCGGAGGAGTTACTCAACAGAGTGGCTCCTCTGATTGTTTTAGCCCCGTTGTGCATTTCGCTCCAGGCGCAGAGGCTGTCTGCGGATTGGGCTTGCGCTGCTGGCGGCATCCTTTTGACAAAAACAAATAGACATCATATACGAGATGAGACAACTGACATGTATGGTGCTGGCTCTGGCTTCGCTGGCTTGCCCTATTCCTGCATCGGCACAGTCGAAGAGCATGCAGAAGCGTGTGAGTGCCTGTTTCCTGCAATCGCTGAAGGCGCAGCAGACTGTGCTCGAGAAGGAAGGCAGAGAGGAGTTTGTGCAGAACCTGCCAGCTGACATCCGCTTGCAGGAGGCGGTGAAGAGTGCTGATGTAGCCCGCTATCAGGAGATGGTGTGGGCTGCCTGGTGCGATGCCAACAGAAATCTGCAGGAGCAGAAACTCATAGGAGCCGAAGACCTCCAGCTGGGCCGGAGTGATGCGTGGAATCTGCCAGGCTGTCTGGAGCCCAATGCCGTGATGCCTTATTATTATGGCAAGAAGGGGGAGGCGGCCGACGGGAAGCTGCCGCTCTACCTGTATCTGCACGGCTCGGGACCAAAGGAAGCAGAGTGGCAGACGGGTATCAAGCTGGGGCAGAGTTTCCAGGATGCTCCTTCCATCTATTTCATACCGCAGATACCCAACGAGGGCGAGTACTATCGTTGGTGGCATCTGTCCAAGCAATATGCCTTCGAGAAGCTTATCCGCCAGGGGCTGGTGAGTGGTGAGGTGGATGCCAACCGCCTGTATGTGCTCGGCATCAGCGAGGGAGGTTATGGCAGCCAGCGTCTGGCGTCGTTCTATGCAGACTATTGGGCGGCTGCCGGACCGATGGCAGGAGGCGAACCGCTGAAGAATGCTCCTGTGGAGAACTGCGCCAACATCGGTTTCTCATTCCTTACCGGTGCCGATGACATGGGCTTCTACCGCAACGAGCTTACCTATTACACCCAGGTGGCATTTGACTCTGCACAGTTGGCACGGCCTCTGTCGGCCGACAAGGCACCCCTTTTCCGCCATCGCATTCACCTCCTGCCCGGCATGCAGCATCACATCACCTATGGGCTTACGACACCCTGGCTCAAGCAGTTTGTGCGCAACCCCTATCCCAAGACCGTACTTTGGGAGGACTATGAGATGGATGGCCGCCGCCGTTCGGGCTTCTATAACCTGCAGGTGCTGGCGCGTCCGTCGGAGCAGCGAACCTACTACGAGATGGATATCGACCGGAATGTGGTCTCCATCAAAGTGAGCAACGTGCTATATACCACCACGCTGAAGGACAAGCGCTGGGGTATTGACCTGAAGTTCGACCGCAGTTATGAACAAGCCACAGGCGGCAAGCTGCGGGTGTATCTCAACGATAGTCTGGTTGATTTCACCCGTCCCGTCACCGTCTGCATCAATGGCCGTGAGGTTTTCCACGGCACTGTCCAGCCCAATCTGCAGGCGATGGTCAACAGCTGCATCGAGTTCTTCGACCCCTTCCGCGTCTATCCTGCAGCCGTCGAAGTGGCATACTGACGTGCAGCATAACCGACAGGTGCGAGCCTGTGGCCTGTCCCCAGCGCAGGGGAGGCTGCAGGCTCGCATCTTGTCGGGTGGCTTGAGTCGGTTCGGGTGACGGCCTGGGCCACCACTGGCATTGTCTATATAAGGATGCGGAAGTATATATAAAAAGGAAAGAGAGTTTGCTCGTGATGAACAAACTCTCTTTTGGCTTCGTTGGGCTACCCGGACTCGAACCAGGAAAGGCAGGACCAGAATCTGCAGTGTTACCATTACACCATAGCCCAAGAAGATGGTGGCGGCATCCCAGGGACGCTCTCGCCAGCTGATGGAAGGTTGGGCTACCCGGACTCGAACCAGGAAAGGCAGGACCAGAATCTGCAGTGTTACCATTACACCATAGCCCAATAACCTTCGCAATTGCTTAATTGCGGTGCAAAGGTACTGACTTTTTCTGAAGTTGCAAATCTTTCTGCTAAAAAATTTTAATGCTTTGTTTATTCCGATAAGTATCTTTACCTTTGCATACGATTTAGGTAAAACAAGTTATACGTATTTAATGAAGATAAAAGACAAGTTGGTTTCTGCCATCGTGGATGGCCTGCAGGACAAGAAAGGAAAGGGCATCGTGGTGGTGGATCTCACGGGCTTGGAGGATGTTGTGTGCAAGTACTTTGTGATATGCACAGGCGGTTCGCCGGCTCAGATACAGGCTCTCACACACTCTGTGGCCGATAAAGCACGCATCGAGGAGAACGCCAAGCCGCTGGCTGTGGATGGCTTGCGCAACTCACGCTGGGTGGCAATGGACTATGCAGAGGTCATCGTGCACATCATGATGGAGGAAGAGCGTGCCTTCTATGACATTGAGCATCTGTGGGAAGATGCTGCCATCGAGAGCATTCCAGACCTGGACTGATAGGGTACAGGTCTAATCTATTCACGTAAACAATAGACTTTATGGATAATAACAAAGCACCCAAACCGCATTTCAATTTCATGTGGATCTATTTGGGCATTGCTCTCTTGCTGGGCTTCCTGGTGATCAGGAGCGGCGGGCCTTCGCTGCTCTCTTCGTCGAACAAGGAGGTGACATACAGCGAGTTCAAGACTTATGTGAGCAAGGGATACGCTTCGCGCATTGTGGCCAACAAGCGTGACGGTTCGCTCTGCATGTATGTGAGTCCCGAGCATGTGCGCGACGTGTTCCCCACCAGTTCGGTACAGCCTGGCACAGAGGTTTTTGTGGAAGCCGAATTCCCCTCTGCCGACAAGTTGGATTCCTTCCTGGAACAACAGCAGGAGGCAGGCAACTTCAAGGGTGAAGTGTCCTATGAGCAGGGTGACGACATGTTTCGCAACATCCTGTGGTCCTTTGGTCCCCTCGTGCTCATCATCTTCTTCTGGATGTTCATGTTGCGCGGAGCAGGCGGCGGAGGAGGCGGCGGTGGCGCCATGGGCCTCTTCAATGTGGGCAAGAGCCGTGCCAAACTGGTGGAGAAAGACCAGCGTGCCAAGGTTACATTCAAGGATGTGGCCGGACTGGCAGGCGCCAAGCAGGAGGTGCATGAGATAGTCGATTTCCTGCGCAATCCGCAGAAATATACCCAGCTGGGCGGTAAGATTCCCAAGGGAGCACTGCTTGTGGGCCCTCCTGGAACAGGTAAGACGCTGCTGGCCAAGGCAGTGGCAGGAGAGGCCGATGTGCCCTTCTTCTCCATGTCGGGCAGTGATTTCGTGGAGATGTTTGTGGGTGTGGGTGCCAGCCGAGTGCGTGACCTTTTCCGTCAGGCCAAGGAGAAAGCTCCCTGCATCATCTTCATCGATGAGATAGACGCCGTGGGAAGGGCTCGTAGCAAGGGTGCTCAGATGGGTGCCAATGACGAGCGCGAGAACACCCTCAACCAGTTGCTCACCGAGATGGACGGATTTGGCACCAACAGTGGAGTCATCATCCTGGCTGCCACCAACCGCGCCGATATCCTCGACAAGGCTCTCTTGCGTGCCGGTCGCTTTGACCGTCAGATACATGTGGATCTGCCTGATGTCAATGAGCGAAAGGAAATCTTCCAGGTACATCTGAAGCCTCTCAAGACCGATGCATCACTCGATATCGACTTCCTGGCCCGCCAGACACCTGGTTTCAGCGGTGCCGACATAGCCAATGTATGTAATGAGGCAGCCTTGATAGCAGCCCGCAATTCGGCTCCCGTAGTGACCAAGGACCATTTCCTGGCTGCTGTGGATCGCATCGTGGGCGGCCTGGAGAAGAAGACCAAGGTGATGACCGTGGAGGAGAAGCGCACTATCGCGCTGCACGAGGCTGGCCATGCCACCATCAGCTGGCTGCTTCAGTATGCCAACCCATTGGTCAAGGTGACCATCGTACCACGTGGAAGAGCCTTGGGCGCAGCATGGTATCTGCCCGAGGAGCGTCAGATATCCACACGCGAACAGATGCTCGATGAGATGTGTGCGCTGCTGGGTGGTCGTGCGGCCGAGGAAATCTTCACCGGACATGTGAGCAGTGGTGCCATGAACGACCTGGAGCGTGTGACCAAGCAGGCTTATGGCATGATTGCCTATATGGGTATGGGTGAGAAACTGCCCAACCTGTGCTACTATGACAGCCAGGAATACAGTTTCCAGAAACCCTACTCTGAGCACACGGCACAGCTTATCGACCAGGAAGTGCAGAATATGATAGAGACTCAGTATGCACGTGCCAAGAGTCTGCTCACCGAGCACAGCGAGGGTCATGCAAAGCTCTCTCAACTGCTTGTAGAGCGTGAGGTTGTCTTTGCCGAGGATGTTGAGCGCATCTTCGGTCCGCGTCCCTGGGTGAGCCGCACAGAGGAACTTCTGGATGAGGCCAAGGCTGACGCGAAGCCTGAGGACAAGAACGCAAAGGAAAGCGGTGCACAGAGCGGCACTGAGGAGCAATCATCTGAAAACGAGAAGGCATGAATAATTTCCTTTTGAGAACTGTTGTAGGCATTGCCTATGTGGCACTGCTGGTGGGCAGCCTGTTGCTTGGCCCCTTCACGGCATTCATCTTCTTTGGTATTGTCACGTGGGCTACTCTCCTGGAGTTCTGCACCGTACTCAACCGCCATGCAGGCTTGCATGTGCTCGGACTGCTGACAGCCACTGCGGGATTCCTGCTTGTGGCGTTCAGTTGGTTGTGGAATTTCGGCAGTGAGATGTCGCTTCATTGGCTGGCTCTCTATGGTCTGCTTATGCTGGCGATGCCCATTGTGGGACTTTATCGCCGTACTGCCAACCCCTTGCAGAGCTGGATGGCGATGCTTGCCGCCCAGATCTATGTGGCTCTGCCTTTCGCTCTCCTGCCCGTGCTGGGTGTGTTGGGAGCCGACAGTGCGGTGTATAGTTGGCAGCTCCCCTTGGCTGTCTTCATCTTCATCTGGGTCAATGATACGGGCGCTTACCTGTCGGGAAGCCTCCTTCACCGCTGGTTTCCCTGGAAGTTGTTCCCCAGTGTGTCTCCCGGCAAGTCGTGGGTAGGCAGTATCGGAGGCGGCATCTTCACTCTGTTGGCCTCGGTGGCATGCTGGCATTGGATACCTTCGGGCTACAGTTTGCCCGTGTGGTTGGGCTTTGCCTTGGTTGTGGTCGTGTTCGGCACATGGGGTGATTTGGTGGAAAGTCAGATGAAGAGACAGATGGGCATCAAGGACAGCAGCCATATCCTGCCTGGTCATGGCGGCCTTCTGGACCGCTTCGACAGCAGTTTCTTGGCTATCCCCGCTTCGGTGTTCTACTTTGCTCTTATCCCCTAAGCAAGCATATATAATAAGGTATATAGTACGGAAAAGCCCGCCACATTGTATGGCGGGCTTTTCCGTATTGTGCTGTTTCCATCCAAGCGAACTTCTTCGGAAGCAGATGGAGAACCGGGCTGACACTCTTTCCTTCGAGAATAAACTTTGTGGGATTGCTCTGAAATCAGAAGGAATGCAGGTGGCAGATGGCTTGCTCCCATTTGCGTGCAGCCAAATCTTCGGGTGTGATGAGGAAATTGAGCATTCCGCAGTCGTAGAACTGCAGGCGCCAGTCGTCGTTGCAGTCCAGTTGTAGGAGCGAAAGATAGTGTGGGTATTCCTCTTCGGTCTCCTCGAAATACGGTTTGCCAAGCAGTTTGAAGCCATCGGCACGCTCTTCGCAGGGGACGAAAGACAGTTCTTGGGCAGGCAGTCCAAAGGCAGTCCCGTCCTCGCACACTATCCTGTGCGTATCCAGGTGCTCTGTTTCGGGAGCATACAGAACGCAGTACCTGTCCTTGTCCCATTGTCCCATCCCAGGAGAGTCAGCCTCCAGATTTCCCAGGAAGTAATCAATGTCGGCAAAGAAGCACAGCATTCCCGTGTGTGGCAAAAGGTTCTCGCTGTCGTAGGCCGCTATATCCTGGAGCCTGATTTGGCAGATGAATGTCATCGGGTCAGCACACGTCATCCCGTCTTCATTCACCCATTCCACCTCAGGGTATCTGCAACCGTGAGGCAGGTCAGCGCATCCCCACAACTTGCTCATTCCAAAGAGTTCCCCCTCTGCTTCCTTATACCTTATCTCTATAGCCATATCGTCGGACTTGTGAAATGCCCTCCAAAGTTAGGGAAACTGTTTCAGACAAGGTGTCTGTTCTTCCTTCAATCTGCATCGCAGCATCCTTCTCCTCCATCTACTTTCCAAAGAGTTTTCTGATGATAGCCCCACCAATCTTTCTCTCTATTCCCTGTTTGGTCATAGGAATCCCTGTCTTCCTGCTGATCTTCTGCTTTGCCTGTGTTATCCCCAGCGCCCTTTTCCAAGAAAATGTAAGCCCAGGAATAGGTGTCGATTTCTTTGCCATAGTATAATGTCTCTTGTTTATGGGTCTCTAAATAAATATATTCATCATTCTTCTCAGATAGCACATGGCTTCTCCAAATAATCACCAGTATCATATAGTATTGTAATTTTGCTGTAATTTGAGGAATTCTTCCAAAAGAAGACAATGAAGTTCTATCATGAACTTCTTCAATTTCCTGGCAATGAAGTAGGCGGCATTGTTGCACGCACCGCGAACCTGGTTCGAGAGTCTTTTGTTGTATTCTTCTTCAATATGTCTCAAGTCAAGTGCATCGGCCAACTTGGCCCATAGGTTCTCCTTGGATAGATTCTCCAATGGGTAACTGCCTGCTCCAGAAAACATATCGTTTGTGTTACTATAATTGGCTTGCATTGAGAGTGATTTAATATTCGAAGAATCCATAGGGTGGCATTATCCTCGGCATAAGGATCTCTTCCATCTCTTTCATCAAAAAAGATAATGAGCAATTTCCGTTGCCTCGTCATCATTCAAAAGACCAAATGCCCCAGCCAAAATCTAATTGATTGAACCATATTTTTGCCGACGCCGAGTTTTACGACAGCGTCTAGATTTGTAAATTTATTGTGATTAACCAAATAATCATATTCCTTTTTTTTAGCTACATGGACTTACAGGGAAATGATTCGTGACCAGAAAAACAGTATCTCATTTCATCAATGTTTTTAGCGTTTAGTATTATGAAATAAATTTTCTAATTCTCTCATTTTCTCTGTCAACTCTTCAAACGTTGGTTTTTCACCATATATCATAGAAGATTGCATATCTTTGTAATCGTTACGCCAATCGCCAATGACATCATCTGGAGGTAGCAGGCAGATACGTTTTCTAATGTCTGGAGTATAGTCCACACCACTCATGCTGGTGAATAGTTCCCGATGATGATGTATTGTATTCCATAGTTCATCATTGGCAATAGCCCGTGCTGCAATATCGGTGTTCGTCATTTGCGCCAAGTCATACATATGACGAGATTTGCGATTAGTTTCCCTTGGTAACTGGGAGGAAAACAACTCATGCAGCAGGAATGCCTTTTCAAGGAATGTCTTTTCAGCCACAGCTGTAGGTATTGCTAACTGTTTTATGGTTGTACTTATAGGTAACCCCTCTTCCAAAATGCTTTTAACCACAGCATCTGCAGTTGGCTCAAGCAAGGAACGGGCACCAATCTCCAGTTTTACTTCCGAATGCAGATAGGGCAGGTCGCTGTCAAATATTGATTTATATCTTATGTGTATCACTCTGGGTTCAGGATATGTACTGTCGCCCTCACCATCTGGCTCTGCCTCTATATTGAGCCAGCTGTCCATTCCGTTTGATGATACTTCATTTCTTAGCTGCTGGCACAACTCATCTCTTACAAAAACAGATGAAGCCTTCCTCAACCGCTTGATTTGTTTCTTTGTCAAATCACCTTCAAATCCCCAGATGGAAGGGTCTATTGCCAAATCTATATCCTCGGAAAAACGTTGTATAACTTTCCAGACTTTACTGAGCGATGTGCCGCCTTTGAATACCAAATGTTTCGCTACAGGTAACGAGAAGACCTGTTGCAGTACCACGGTCACCCATAAGTCTTTTTCCACAGCTTGCACAGGCAGTCCTGTTCTGTTGGCAGCTTGCGAGAGCACCATTCGCTGTTGCTCTGTGGATAACTGAAAATAATTATTCATACGCTTTTCTGGTTATATTTCTTATCCATGCTGGCATGAGTGCTTCGTCTGCCAATATATTTTCTTTTCTTTCTTTCTGAAGTACACTTTTGATACGCTTGATGATATCTTCCGTTACATTGTCTTTCCCTATTTCTTTTAGGGCAAATGTAACGAGCATTGCAAGCGGATTAGTGAATGCGAGATTCCGTGGAGTGGTGTATTTGAACTGTATCGAACGGCCATTCCCAAGACTTACTTTGCGTGGAGCACCATCAGTCAGGTAAACCACATTCATCGGTACTTGTGTTGACAACCCTAACCTGTTCATAGCATATATGCCAGTCGGAACAATGCGCGCCTTGTCCCTGCGTGCGATAGTTTCGGCTATCTGTTCTATGGAGGGCATCAATACACCAAGCCCCAAGACTGTATCAATCTCTGGATATGAGTATATGCCTCTTGCCAAACGCACGATGTCGCCTTTTGCTGTCAGCCTTTCAAGACTTTTACCAACAGCCTTTACTTCACCGTATGAGGTGAAATCAGACGGGAAGAATATACTTCCTCTTCCTTTGGCTTGAATAGCTGTCAAAATATTGTCTTCTATACTTGCCATTGTATTTGATTTTGTCGCAAAGATATAAATTATTTGCGACTTTTGTATAGGCACTGACAGATCAATGCGTAGATTTAATATTGTTTACCTCAGTTCGGGATAACCGAGTGTCTTATCCAATATAAATGCAGCGTGCATACGCCTCCTTCCCATGCCATTAGAAGTGGGTAATAACAGAAGGCTGAAAGAAGTTATTTTGCCCTTAGAATAGTGACGGCTGTTTGGTGTCCTCCATACAAGGGACAACTATGCCCTGACCAAGCAAAAATCGACTCAAATTACGATAAAACTCCCCAAAAAGCAGACGAGGACAACCTCAAAAGGCATACCCTCGTCTTTAGATATTGAATTCTTAGAATTAAACGACAATCCCTAATGTATCTTACGCTTGATTTTAGCGATTAACATCCATTAACTCGTCTTTTGCAGTTTCAATGGCTGTAAGTTTCAATTCGTCTTCATCCTCCAAAGCATCCAATACTTTGTCAGCAAGCCAAAGGGTGAGCATTTCCTTTTCATCCACTTTGAAGTATGTTGCCATTTGAATTACTTGGCTTCTCTTTGCTCGCCTATCCCCACGTTCAATCTTGCTGAACATTGGAGTATCTATTTCTAAGTATGCAGCTACTTGACGCTGCAATATTCCTTGTTCGTCTCTTAGAGACCTTATCTTGTTTCCTAATAACATATCCGTTTTATTCTTTGTCTAATATTACGATTTCCCAATAGCCTCCAAATCTACCACCTATTCGTTTAATTTTGCCTAATTCACGAAGTTTACGTATTTGCTTCTCAATTCCTCGTGAAGACATATTCAATTGCATTGCGATTTCAGCGGCTGTTATATGTGGGTCTTGTTTTATAATATCTATAATCAAGTCCTTTGTTTCCGAACTTCTTTCCGAACTTTTCGTTTTTCTTTCCGAACTTCTTTCCGAACCAAGTATGTCTGTTTCCGAACTGTTGCTATTCGTTTCCGAACTTTCACGACATCCTTCATGAACAGGAATAGTAACCAAGAACGTCAAGCGGTCATCTGTAGTTTCAAAGATGGCACGTGGGGAACCATTCTCTGCTAACTTTGTTTGTATTGTTGGAACACCAGTTGAGCGACCCTCTGTAAGGTCAAGTTCTTTTAAGAAATCACCCAAACGACGGTTGCGATAGCGACGGCTTTTTAGCATATCGCCCTTTTCTATATCCTCCTTGGAGATGCTTCTGTCAGGTCCAGGACAATTGAGTATAGAGATTCCGCTTGGTTCAATGGTAATCTCTATTGGTTCATGCTGCAAGAAATCTCTGTGATATACAGAGTTTACAACTGCTTCCTCAATAGCATCGTATGGATAGTTCCAAAAACGTTCTGCCTCCTGCCTACCGGAAATCTTATGCACATGCTCTTTGAGTACATTGCTCTTGATGTAATCCATTGTCTGTTTTATCATCTGCGGAACACTGCCTTTGAATGTAACTTCTGTGAAATTGTTTGGATCATTCATCTTTCCGTTAGGGAATGTCACTACATCAATCTGAGTGTAAGGGAAGAACTTGCTTGAATTCTCGCAGAACATCATGGCTACCACATTGCGAAGCAAACGGTTTTCTTTTGGTCCTGTGTACAGTTCCATTTGGTCAAGTATGGTAGAAAGCGGAGTCGTTATCACATCATCAGCCAGTTTGCTACCCACTTTGACAAGATAATCACGAAGAAGCACCAGAGAAATATCTTCCAACTGGATGTCGCTATTGCCTCGTTCATCAAAAGGCACACGATTAGCCAACTCTCGCAATTCAACGAGAACTTCACCTCTTGCCTCAATGCTACTTGTGCCACTGCGAATGTAGAAATATTCTTTTGTCCCTTTCGCTGTTACGTTTACAGGCACAGAATATGGACGGTAACTGCCAGCAGGACACCATATAACTATCAACTGTTTGCCATCAACCTCCTCTACAGAAGTGCGAGGCAAGTAGTATGGAGTCATTTTGTTATTGTAGCCCACCATCTCTTGCAAAATGTTATCTATATTTTCCATTGGCACGCCTTCTACAGGTCGTATTGCCATGCCTGTCTTATCATCGGTATCTACACCTACAATGATATATCCACCACCAAGGTCATCAAAGTCATTGGCGAAAGCACATATACTGTGATATATGCTTCCTGGGTTGCGGACAACTACTTTCTTCTTAATTTGGTCAATCTCATAGTCAGGCAACAAAAATCGGTTCAAATTACGATAAAACTCCCCCAAAAAGCAGACAAGGGCAACCTCAGAAGGCATACCCTCGTCTTTAGATATTGAATTCTTAGAATTAAACGACAATCTCTACATAATCTTTTGATTTTAGTTCGCAGCAATGGCGTACATTTCTATTTTAAGCCATAAATTGAGTACTTACCTTTTGATCTTCTATTGTATGGATATGTTATTATCTCAGATAGGGTTTGACAATATCTATGCTCCAGGCGTAGTTAAGATTGGCTTGTGAACCGTCAGCAAACGAACCAGAGGTAATACCCACGACTTCACCATATTCATTGATAAGAGCACCACCACTGCTACCATGGTCAATAAGCGCACTAATTTGCATAAGATTATCTGCACGCCATTGAGACACTTCGCCGGAGGAGAAGGTGTTTTCAAGACCTCGCGGACTTCCGATAGCATATACTTTCTCTCCGATTTTCGGTTTTTCTGTGGCTATAGGAATATAGTTATTGTTATCACAATCCACTCGGAAAAGGATGAAGTCTTCATCTTCACTCCTTGTAATAATCTCCGTAACTTTATATGCCATGTCACTGCCAACTAATTTGATATGTTCTAAACCTATACCTGTTCCTTTGAACACATGGTAGTTGCTCACAGCAAGACCACCATTATCAATAAAGAAGCCAGAGCCTTGATAGGTGTTGGAACCATCAGTTGTAAACACCATAAACACCGCACTTCCGTAACGGTCGAAAATTTGTGAACCTTCCAATTTGTCGCTGGAACGCTTGTTGACAATTTTACTTTTCCGAGCAGTAGAACGTGACGACTTTCCATTGGAACAATCAGCCATAGTAGTGCCAGGATGCTCTCGGTCACGTCGATGGCCCGACTTGTGAGCGCATGACACAAAGCATATTACCAAACAAAACAGGATGGCAACATGTTTAGATGTTATTCTTTTCTGCATTTTCTGCATCGTCAATAATATTTTTCGGAATAATATGTATGACAAAACGTTGGTTGTCTCTTTCTTTTCCTCCTCTTTCTCGCATCAGGGTACCATCTAACTGCTTGAAGCGTTCGGTATTTTCTCCGCCTGTATAGCCAAAGTTATATCTACCATCACCACTTCCTGCGATTTGAATTTCGCAGTTTGCTCCGAAATCAATATGACAAAAATCCTTCCAGAACTTCATCAATGTAAGGGCTCGCTGAAAACTCCAATCGTAGTTAGCATCGGTCTGCTTTGTAGAGTTGCGCGAAGCTTGACCTTCAATAATGAGCAAGTACTGGTTTTCATCATTCCTATCAAGAAACTCTTTGATTTCAGTACCTGCTTGGTGAAGGCTTGCAGTGTCAGCCTCTAAATCGGATAGCTTATATTTGGTTGCCTCAAAGAAACACCTTACGTCGAGGACATATTTTTTATACTCTGCTCGATACGCAAAGTTCTTTGATTTGCCCAATTCTCGGGTTGAAGCCTCTACCTTCTTTATCTCTTCAAGCTGTTTCTCTGTCGCCTCCATACGCTTATGTAGAAGCACAATAACGAGGACGAAGAGTGTTAGCATGATGAAGAACAAGCTCGTCATCAAGTCCGAGTAACTGGTCCAGAAAAATGATTCTTTCTTTTCTGCCATATATATACTTAATTGTTAGCATTTTGAGAAGGGACTTGCTGTACAGAAGCCGCTTGGACAGGTTGTTGGACAGGATTCATCTGTACACTGTCCTTCATTTGTTGTATAACCAAAGTGGAGTCTGTTTTCTCATCTATATCTTCAACGGTAGCTTCTATTGACGCACTATCAGATGCTCGCCAAATATTATAGACTGTGTTTGTGATACAAGCCAATGCAATAAGAATCACTGACACTACAACAGTCCACTTCATCCATCTTGGCAGAATAGGCTGGACTGGATAAGGCGAGAACTCCCCTCTGAAAGAAACAGAGGTAAGTTCCTTGACAGTTTGTGTCATTGTACCACTTACTTGTGAAGCAAGTGAACTGTTAGAACGTTCCATGCGGTCTATGAGCTTATCTAATTTGCCAGGAATTCCAACGATTTCTACAAGCTGCTTTTGTAGCATCGGAATTTGGTTTAGTTCTGCTCCAAATTGAACTCTTAACTCAGTATTTAACCTTTCAAAAGATTCTCTCTCGTCTGCAATTATTCTCTTAAACTCTTCTGCTTGCTGAACCAGAGTTGAATTAAGTTCGCTTGTATTGGAGCTGGCTGTTTCTTTCAAAGTCCGCAGCGCATTTCGCAATGCCACGTCAACATCAGCAGAGTCTTTAGCGATTTCTGCTTTGTGACGCATAAAGAACTGCTGAATTTCCTCTAATACATGTAAGCGGTTAGCTTCTTGCTCAAATTGAGTGGTAAAAGTATGGATTGCATCAGTATAGCCGTGAATATCATCCAAATACTCGTTAAATTGCTCCAATTTGTCGGTACATTCTTTCAGTTCTTCAAGTACGCGAACATTTGCTTTTGCCATCTTCATCACGTCCATGTCATGTACGGCTTTGATAACGTCGCCCTGAATGCGGTAGGATTCATTAACCTCACGCAATGCACCGCGCAGTGAAGAGGTGTTCTCTGCAAAAGTGTTGTTGAACTTATTAAGATTCTTCACCAAGCGATTGAGTGCATCGGAGGTATCTGAAGGCAGTTCTGGCAGTAGTTTTGCCTGAAGCCATGCAAGAAAGGTATTCTTACCGGATTCGCCTTGCAGTTTATACTTTTTAAATAATAATGATGCTATGGTGGTGAGCATGATACCCATGATGCTGGCAAGCATTGCCCATGCGACCCCTGACAACAAATCGTTTACACCCTCTGCGGCAGTTCCAAAATTTCCAGATCCAGATGAAAGGAGGTCTGTTATACTACCCGTCGTAATAAGAGAACCTAAGCCTACAATCACACCTGCCATCGTTCCTGCGAGCCCGCAAAACAGTGGAGTTGGTGTAAGCGTGTTGATGTCATTCTCCACAGAGTCACAGTGGCGGTCCACTGCATCTTTCAAAAGCGAGAAATCAATCACTGATCCAGAATTATTTTCTAAGTATTTATTGATTGAGTCTTTGATTGATTCAAAAACATTGTTACCACATCCATAAATACCAGAAACGAAATTCGTCTCAGGATTATGAGCGATACCCCAAGAATTTTCTTCCGCAAAGATTTTTTTGTAATCTCTCATGCGTAGTACATTCTTCACGAAGAAGAATATCTGTAGTGCGATTATAAACGCAACTATGATAGGAACTAATAGTGACATATTTACTTGATCAGTTTGATTTTAAGTGGTTTTGTGACTTTCCATGTGTTATCGTCAATTTTTTCACAAATGCCCTCGTCTTCAAGGCGGAAATCTGTTGCTTCTTTTATAGAAACACCACTACATTCAACTTTCTTCTGCCAATCATTTTTAGATTGAATCTTATCCAAGGCAATAATGTTAAACTTACCTTTAGATTGACAGGTGAAGGTAAGTTTAAATACACAACCTTCTTGATTCGATTCATATATCGTAGTAAAGTATATGTCAGTATCGACTTTTGCATACCCTACTTTTTGATATTCATTTTCCTTTCGTGAAGGAGCAGGCTCCTTCCGTGTGGATACGGGTTGGGAAGCAGTGACTGTTATCTTATTAATAATTCCAATTACTTGAGCCATTTGATTTTCCAATTGGCGTAAACGGCTGTCAGAGTTAGGCGCATAAGAAGAACTTATATTTGACATTCTATTATTGCGCTGTGAAGATAATAAGTTGTTCACATTTACTTGAAGTTCTTTAATTCTACGAGATTCGTCAAGAGACTTCTTAACAATTTCATATACCTGTTTTTCTTTTATTCCTTTAGGTTTAAGAAGAGATATAATAAGAGCTATCAAGCCAAGAATAAAAGCCCCAATTGAAATGTAAGCCCATGTACTTTTAGGGCTTTTCAATTCTGCTATTTTTTCTTTCATCTCTGCGCTTTCTTCCTTGGTTAAATTTAACTCTGCAGTAAGTGTATCAACTTTATTTAAGAGTTCTGTCATAAGAGTATCATGATCTGCAATTTTTTGTTTTACAGAATCAGGAAGTTCCACGATTGTCCTAATCTCATCTTTTCCTTTTGAAGATTTATCATCCTCAAAGAAACTACAAGAAGATAAAGCTAAGACGGCAGTCAACACTATGAGACTATAAACTTTTTTCATATACTTGAATTTTCTAAATAATACTCTTGAATTTTGCTTGAAAGAGACTGAAGGACTCCCTTAATTGGATAGAACGTAATTGCATCCTCAATGAGATTATCCTTATTTCCAGACTCTTTAATAGAGAGTTCTATACCTTTATCAAGGTATGTTTCCAAGTCCTTTGTGCATTCTTCTCTCGCAATCTTCATAGTGACGTTATCAACACCGAAGTTGTTGTCTAAGTTGAATGCTGATGGCATTTCAGTAAGAGCAAATCGGAAGAAGTCTTTTACAGACTTAACAATATCTGCTTTTTGAGTTTCAGAAATTGACGCATAGGTATCACTTGCACCAGCCAGTTTGCCAGATGAGTCACGGAGAACTAAAGTTTCCGGCTCTTCATCGTAAGCTTCTGCTGCAATCAAGCCACCTTTGCATGTGGATTCCTTAGGATTAGAGCCCTGCTCCAATCCAAGAATATCAAGGGCAGAACCATATTCAGATTCCAAAATTTTCTCGAAGATGATTTTTGTGTATTTACCAAGAATTTTTGCGTCAGACGATATGATGCTAATAATCTTGCTACCATTACCGCTAAATGCTATATGACGAGGTGCTTTCAGCCCTTTTGCCTTTACAATTTGAGCGATATGATAAATGATGGCAGTATAGAAGATGATGAACACCACCTTAAACTTCGTATCATTTTGAAGTATCTTATTGAAATCAATATTATTACGGGCAAGTCCTTTTGTGGCAGAATTATCTTTAAGCGAGAAAAGGAATGATGCCATATTTGCAGGTTGTCCGAGGTTGCTATTAAAGATGTTGACTAGTTCGTTAAGTTCTGGTTTTGACTGAAGAAGTCCGAGGATGTCATTCTTGAACCAGTCTACAATACCATTATTAGGATTGATGTCAGAGAAAGAATCCTCAAAGAGCGAGTTCGCAGCGAACTTAAATGACGTGATATATTCTACTTTACCGTTTGAAGAGAAGGCAATATCAGTAGTGCCACCACCAATATCTACATTAACGAGGTTCGTTGCTGTCGCATATCTACGGAAGTAAAATTGTATTGGAGCAACAGACTCTGATAGACTTCTTGTCGCACCATCCTGGTTAAACAATTCTGTGTAGGAGTCGTTCCATGCCATGCGTAGTTGAGCAAGGCGACGTGGTGACATGCTGTTTGGATAGAACCATGTGATTTTTGTTCGTGCAAGGCTACCGTTATTTGCAATGACCTTATTGCGAATTATCATCATGATATTACGGATGTAAGCTTGCATTGCAGATTGTGCGTTAGGCTTACTGCTCCATTTGATATTGACCATAGGCTTCGAGTTGTATGCAATGCCTATTTTTTTATTGTATGTAATATCGAAATTGATTAAGCCGAATGTTCTTAATTTCTCCGTCCAGTCGGTAGATTTTGCATAAGACAAAGCGGTTCGTGTTGGGAAAGAGAAATCTGAGTTATCTCCTACCACAGCAGGAATGAAATCACGAACAATCAAGTCGTTTTCATCAATCAAATCTAAAGGAAAGAGTTTTCCTTGAATTTCACGGAAGGACTGAACAAAGAACTCTGCGCATATTGATTCTGAGTCTTTATAGTTGAAAGAGTCAGAACTATTATTGTTAGCGTTCTTAAATTCAATATGTGTATTAGATGTGCCCAAGTCAACAGCAAATTCAAAGTCTTCCAGATTTTGATGTGTGAGGAAGTTTGGAATAATTACATTGCTAACGCCTCCCTTGTTAGAAACTCTGATAAAGTCAAAGTTGCTATTCTGGATTGTATAGGTTTCGGCCTTAAAGTCGAACAGGCCTTTTTCTTTGTTTCTGCAATCAACAGGAATATCACGTATGATTTCCCCTTCGCAGTAAAAATCAAAATTGAATTGATTGGAGAATGTACTTACGCAGGAAACCGTATATAGAGCATCGTCCTCATTTTGGAACTTTATGGCAGGCATTACAAGACCTGTGAAATCGAAGGTTGTCATGCCACCAGAGTTTTGAGTCTCTGAGACATCTGCTTGCCTCTGGACATAATAGATACGCTGATACTCAATGTAAGTTATATTACCATTACCCATAATAGGTATGCGTATAACTACATTTACTGAGCCACCGGCAATAGATTCCATCTCAAACGCCGGTTTACCGTCTGGCATAGTTGAGTTGAGTGTTTCAATGGAGAAGTACTTGAAATAAAGAGGCTTAATCGGGAGCAAGAAAGAGGTCATCTGCTCTACATCTTTAATATTCCCGTCGAAGAAATACTTCTTATTCAAAGAATGAGGAACCTTGACTATAGAATCTTCAAGGAAATCTCCTATGGTCAAATATGCAAAAGTTGAGCCTTCATAAGGTAGCGTTCTACGTTCGATGTTAGAAACATTTGGTTTGTATGGTGCTCTATTTGTGTTTCCCCATGTACCATTAGCATATTGCAGACTAGCATATTTATTTCCTGCTTCAACGGGAAGGACAAGAGGCTTCACACCTGCTACGCTTCGTTCGGGACGGATTGTAAACTCGTTTTCAATTTCTCTTGAAGATTTCTTCTTAAACAGAACAGTACCAAGAACTTCAACTTGGTTACTCTGTTGATGTGACTGCACGTCAATATAAGAGAAATCCTTAGCTGATGCTGGGGTAATCTCGTTTAACTTGTTCTTGATTATCTGGTCTGAAATAGCCCTGAATGTCAAGTTAAGATAGTTCTCAATTTCTAGGAACAGGTTTGAGAAGCCGGGGATTGTCTTTCGGAGTGTCCACCATGCCTTAATGTAGTCGAAGTCTCTTTTATAAAGGGGTACATAGTCGCCGTCAAATGGGCGGTCATTGTTTGCAAAGAATATGTCCTGAATATATTCAAGGCTATTCGCACCGCTAAAGAATAACGTTGACGGTGAAGTGGCACCGATGATGTTTAATTCATCTGGCCCGTTCGTATAATTCAGAAGATAGATGTTCTTCAACAGTCCGAAGTTATATGTGCGAGCATCGGAAACAAGATACTTCTGTAAGGCATCGGCCACATAGAAGTGGCTTGCGTTTTGGTCGTTCTTCAGTGCATCAATCATCACGGACGGATTCCAAGTGATGATTTCAATCTTATCTTTGAATTTATCGATATTGAAAAAGATCTCACCGACATCTAAAGTATCTGACACCATCTTATGAAATATGGTGTTGCCTTCCAACTCTCTAATATCATGAGTCGCTCTACGACATACTTCCCTAAAAGCAGTTTTCACAAGATCTATTCTTGCAAATGGAGATGGGATTGAAGTAATTTCATTTTTTGCACTTGCTCCATCGGGGTCTTCTATTGTGTCCCTAGCATTGGAATTGTACGGGAATGCTGGGCTTTCGTTCCATTCTCGAATGGTGGACGTTCCTTCTCGATATAGTCTAAATACTTTTGACATAGCTACGCTTTAAATTTTTCGTTAAACAATTTCTTCATGGCAAGGAAGAACATTTCAAGGAACTTGTCGTTGTCTTCTTTACTTTGGCATTTCTTGACAGCTGAGTTCAAACGATCGGTCACTAAATCATAATCAGATTTAAGGCTGATTATCTTTTTAGGCTTAACTCCTGTGACGACCTCAAAAGGTTTATCTTTTGTGTTAAGGTTGAAAAGATCTAATGAGCGTTTATTTCTCTTCATTTCGTCAAGCCATTCGATGAACAAACCTGTAAGGTTCTGAAGCTCCGTCATAAAAGAAGACCCGTACAGACCATTGAAGTTGTCATTGTTGGCATTGAAATCCTTAGACGAATAATAGTCAAATTTGTGATTCAGGCAGTTGGTCATCATCATGAACTCTGTCAAAGGGGCGAAAAGCAAACGTTTTTGATTCTCGTAGAAGGAGTCGAATGTAACAGAATTAGTGAGTTCCTTCAGACCAAGTTCTTTGTTTGACGTATTTGCGTGTGGCTTGTTACTGAAATCCACGATAGCAGTAGCAGCAAGGAATTCTACGAGATGAGCATCGTTTTGCTGCGCTGATCCACCTTCGTGGTTTTCATAGGTATTTGTAACATTATCAGCAAGAAAATAAAGCGCATCAATAGACTTATTCTTGCTGATATTGTTTTCGTAATAAGCCAATGCGGATTTGGTCTTAGAGATGAAGGTCGATGAATCAATCTCGCTTTCATCGTCATTCTTCAGTTTGAAATATGGAAGAATGGTGATGGCACCAATTTCTGCATGGTTAATCAGATCATTGTTTGGGAAGTTAGTTCCAGTGCGAAGAGTTTTCAATAAAAGAGGAAAACCACTTGCACCAGTTCCACCAAAAATGGAACTAATGATAAAAATCTTGTCACCCGATTCGAAGTTGTTGGCGAAATCTTGGAAGTCATTAGAATCCACAATTTGATTGAGTACAATACTCCCGATATTGGGGTTGCCCTTGAAGCCTACATTCATAGACGAGCCGAGGTTCTTTTCAGAGAATAGCATTCTCATCATGGCCTGCGATGACTTGTTCATGGAAGGCAGGTCGATAAACTGCGAAAACGTCTTGTCATCAGTGTCGTTGATGCGGAGCGTATAATTCGCAAGAATCTGCGACAGTTCTTTTCTAAAGAATGTCGACTCATTTTGGGGAGAGAACGAGAGGGAAGAACGAATAGACCTGTAGATGTTCATCAGGGCTACAGTTCTTGTCAAGTCTGCATTAGCAGCATCGGGATCTATGATGACAGGCACGACTTCGTCTGCGCCAATGGATACACCTGCTGCCATCATCATTGTGAAAGAACGGAGAACACGCGCACCTGTTCCTCCAATTCCGAATACATATAGTTTTGCCATGATTAATAATATTTACATGTTAAAATGGAGCTCGTGAGCAGTTAGTACTCCACCACTTGATAATATACGAGAATATTATGAAAGCTATAATAGCATCAAGCATATTGGTAACTCCAAATGCGATGATGTCATCTGAATAGATAGGAAGGTCAACCATCTTTTGGGTTGCTGCATCTTTTTTTACCATTAATCCTGCATAATAATCTTTAAGAACCCATTGCCATCCGACAACAAAGTTTATCACAGCGTTAATGCCCAAGAATATAAGCCATCCCCACCAATTGTTCAGGCGTGGATGATTAATAATGTAATAGTAGCAGACAGCTACAATTAGGGAAATCACCAACATGGTAAGGCCGATGCCAATAAACATGTTGCTTAACTGCTCTGGAGATGATTCTCCCCAAAGATACTCTGCAAGTTCTATTCCAAAGAAGTCTTCGAGCCAGCAGTAGATACTTCCGAAAAATTCACTCATGATATTTAACTTTATTCGTTTTTTAATTCAAAGGAAACCGATCCGTATGTAGTTGAGTTCTTATAGGCTTCTGCCACACCTTTAATCAGTGCCATTAGTCCTGTTGTTTTGTCGAGATTTTCTTTTATATTTTGTCCTGTTGTGTCATCTGAATTAGATACCCATGTCGCCAAATAAGGGTAAGAAAAAGAAACCGTTTCTGATTTCAATGTCTCGGGATTGGAAATTTCTAAAGTGACAACATGGCTATACGGACTATCTGTAGCAGTAATCTCTTCAACCGACGTCACTGCTACTTGTTGAGGGTTGGCAGATTTGTATTGTGCAATATTCTTATACAGATTGCTGCTTTGCAACGATCCTCTTAAATTTACGAGTAATTCAATATTTATTTTTCCTGAATGGTTTGTTACATAAGTACTTTTACTCATATCGAATGGTATTTTCTGTGGAGCTGCGTACGCACAATATTCTTTAATACCGCCTATAATATTCTCGACAGGAACCTTTTGGTTGAATTCTGCCAAATACCTTTGATTACCAATTACCCAAATATAGTAAGGCCGTTTTACATCCTTCAAAAATTCCCGATTATGTCCGCAAAACCAATAACCACAAAATTTGGAGTCAAGTTTGATTATTTCAACTCCCAATTCGGGATTTTCTGCCAGAGCTTCATTAAATGTGTTTTTGATAGAAATCTGGTAATTCCCTAAAAAATCAATCGCATTCTGAGGAATGTCAAGGATACAATCTGAGATAAATATAGAAACTGTTTGTTTGCCATTAGCCTTTACTATCGTGTCAAAAATCTGACGAAGGTCTGTATTCGTTAGGTTTCCACCAGCTTTAGCAAAAGATTGTGGGGTAAGATTTTTAATATATGTATTTAAGTCCCCAGTGAAAGGGATAACTTTCGAATTGATATAGTACAATGAACAGGATGTAGTCAATCGCTTCAAGTCGCTTACATAATCAAAAACTGCATCTTTTAGATTCGATCCAGCACACATATACGCATCCATACTACCGGAATTTTCTACATATACTTTTAGCTCAATAGAGTCTTTTATTTCCTTTGGAGCTGGTACAGCATCCCATGTTAGTTTGATTTTACTACCCTTCCCAACGCAGGTAGAGATAACAGCAATAATGATGATTGTACAGATCACAATCGGAATAATGAACTTTTTATTCATATGAACTTCTTTAATCTTTATTTTAATTGTACTTTTGTTGCCATTAGTGATTGCCACTATCTCAAATCAAGCTTCCATATTTTGGAACGGCAAAAGAATCTTTTCAAAAGACACTCCATCCTTACCCAAGACATTTAATTTGAGATATTTGGACCTCTCTCTACACAGGGAGCCAATATAAACTTATAGAATTTATAACTATAACTCTCGTCCTCCCAAACATCTATATCCTATAAGGGCATAATTGCAATATGTTGATGACAAATGATACACATAATACAAATGGGAAAAGTATCTTTTTCATAAATATTTTTGTTATTATTCAACTAATTCTAGAAACGCATTTGGCACATATGCTGTCACCATCGTTGCCAAACCTTCCACTACCACACCCACTCTTTGCTGTCCTTGCCATCTCGCTACTCTTCCAATCACGCCTTTGAATGCACCGTCAACAACTCGTACTAATTGTCCTTTCTCGAACTTGGGTACTTCGTCTAACGACACGATAGTATTGTCCGCATCGGCTGCACAGATAATCTTCAGACTTTCCATTTGATAGTCGGGGACTATCAATGGTGTCTTGTTGATTTTGCAGCCAACGTGGACGTGGCGATAGTAAAAACGAAGGAATGGGAGGTTTACGTTGTCGTAAACAAAAGTCTTAATTTGTTCTTCTGTGCCGAATGCGAAGAAAATGTTGGGCAAACGTGATTCTTCGACAATTTTGCGTTTGCCGTTGATAATTATAACTGCATTAGTAGTGGGATAGAAAGCGATGATGCCCTTAGCTACAAAATAATCGTATGCAGCTTTCTCTCTTCCATATGTGCAACGGAGGGCGTACCAATGGGGAGTATCTTCTTGCTTCAGTTGCTTTAATGTCGTTCCCGTATGCACATTTCTGGTGGACACCTCTGTATGTGAACTCACTGCTGATATAGTGCTTTGAGCTTCGGGGAGGACGTTGGGGGTAAGCCCAGCGCAGGGAGGAGTTTCACCACCTCCAACGGTGTGTACATTTTCTGGTGTACATTCATCGATTTTCATATCGGTGTTAACTTTATTCTAGACAGAACTCGGTTAAGTTGCGACACAAAAAAAGCGTGAGTCGTCCTGTTGTCCGTCCCACGTACCAAGGCTCTTGCATTGCCAAATCCAGTTGAACAGACAACGCTAGAGCCCACGCCGATATGAAAATCGCATCCGTAAAGAGACCTATATAGCATATTACATTGCACCCCAAAGGGCACAATCTATGCTTACAAGGTCTCCACGGGATTGATATAATCACACCCGGGACATCTACCGTTGCTACGTTCAAGACTGGATTTTGAATTTGCAAGATTCGGTACGTCTTAAACACAGCGTCGAGTAAACGCCTTCAATATGTCAGAACTATCGTCCCACCCAAGCCCGCTTTGCACAGATATGTCTTTCGATTTTACCATGCTCCACACGGCGTGAGCTGTCTCATTATATCTTCTACAAGAACTCGTCTTGGGCTGATATTCAGTTGAGGCATGATAGTCCGAGTGCAAATATAGGTATTTTTAAGGCACAGTTGCAAATATCCGTGGCTAAAATTTGTAGTATAGGTATATATTTTCTTGTTTAATGTGATCCGTCGAGTGTTGGACCTGTTAGGAAAGATTCTCAAGGAGTTAAGAAGACTCGGCAGAGAAAATCCCTGTGCAGGAATCTTCTCCGACAAGCAACTTGCAGAAATAGAGACGATAACGAAGATATACCGTCAGCAACGCAAGCATCACGAGAGTGGCAATGCCAAGGAGAGCATTCCTAATCGTATCGTAAGCGTCAACAAGCCATACGTACGTCCAATCGTCCGTGGCAAGGAAGTAAAGAAGGTCGGGTTTGGCGACAAGTGCAACAACATCCAGGTTGACGGCCTGTCGTTCATCGAGAAGCTTTCGTTCAACGCATTCAATGAGGGTACCCGTCTTGTGCATTGTGTAAAGCTTGCAGAGAAACTCTTTGGAGAGAAGATTACCAAACTGGCTGGTGACTGCAGTTATTCTGGCAATGCCAACCGTTCTTTCTGCAGTGAACAAAACATAGTGACTTCATTCTCGCAGAAAGGCAGGAAGCGAGAAACCACATCCTCTGTCAGCATGGTCAAGAAAGAACTGGCCCGTGTACGAGCCACAGCAATGGAAGGATCCTTTGGAACGCAGAAGGAACATTACGGACTCAAGCGAATAAACGGCCGAATCAAAAGGACGGAAATCCAGATCATCTTCTTCGGCATCCACACGGCTAATGCAGTACAACTGGCAAGGAGAACTGCGAAAGCGGAACTCCATCTGGCTGCATAACCACGTTTAGCATTATCTTCCATACAAGGGACAACTATGCCCTGACAGAACAAAAATCGACTCAAATTACGATAAAACTCCGAAAAAAAGCAGACGAGGACAACTTCAGAAGGCATACCCTCGTCTATAGATATTGGTTTCTTGGAATTAAACGACAATCCCTAGAATAGGCAATGATGCCAACGTAGAACTGCATAATGGTGATACAATTACCATGGGGCATACACCGCTCACGTTTGTTATTGAAAATTAGCAAGAGGAAAGCTCATCTGCAAGCTTCATTCTGCCTTCAGGGGTTGGTAGGCTGTATCATTCACCGTCCAACCCTAGGCTGGACGGTCAGAGAATATATATTACTTACCCGTTGGCGGAATTAATTTAAGTTGATAAATATGAGTAAAAAGTTGTACATATCGCTGATTTTTAGTAACTTAGTGGTTTTTAAAACATTAAGTCCAAACCATCGTATGTACAACCTTTATACAAAATTCGTCAAAATACTTGAGATATGCAAGCAATTCTCTGAAAATCTCGTCAATGAATCTGGTAATGTTCCACGTCGTGGTCCTGTTCCCAAGTTTTCGGATTTGGAAGTGGTGGCGCTATCTCTGACGGCAGAGACCGAGAGCATTGATAGTGAGAAGTGGTTGTTCGACTATAAATTGCAAGAATACAAGGACTGCATTCCCAATCTCATATCAAGGAGACAGTTCAATGACCGCAGGAAGAAAACGGCAGGCCTGTGTGAGGAACTGCGCAAGAGGATTGCCATGGAAATGGATGGCGGAGAGGAACAATTCTTTGTTGACTCCAAGCCGATAGAGGTTTGTAGGGTTGCAAGAGGAAAACGTTGCAAGATGGGACGTACCGGCAATTTCTCGCAAGCTCCCGACTTCGGCTTCTGTGCTTCGCAGAACACGTATTATTTTGGTTATAAGTTACACGCTCTCTGTGGGTTAAGTGGAGTTATCCATTCCTATGATCTGTCAAAGGCAAGTGTGGCTGACCTCCATTATATAAAGGATGTAAAACATACTTATCACGACTGTAGCATCTATGGTGACAAAGGGTATATTGGAGCTGACGTACAGCTTGACCTGTTCGAGACCGCACGCATAAGACTGGAGTGTCCGTATCGGCTCAACCAAAAGGATTGGAAACCGACATTCATTCCGTTTGCAAAGGCAAGAAAGAGGATTGAGACAATATTCTCACAACTTACAGACCAGTTCTTGGTCATCAGGAACTACGCAAAAATAACGAATGGTTTGTTTGTCAGAATCATTGGCAAAATTAGTGCACTTACCATTCTGCAATATGTAAACTTCATTAACGACAGGCCCATTGGTAGAATTAAGTATGCACTAAATTAATTCCGCCAACAGGTATTACTTTGCAAAGTAAGTTAGCTTCATCCACCGTCCAGCCTTGGGTTGGACGGTGGCGGAGAGTGCCTTTCCTGTTATGATGACTAACTGAGAGTGCATAGGGAGACTTCTTCTCCTTGTGTACTAATTGGTGTTTGGGGATAGTCTCAACAGTTCGATATTTATGTTTATATCGCTATCGTAAAACACGCACCAACTATAAGTATGCACGTCGGTATTATCTTCATGCTACTTCATCAAACATGTGATGAAGTTCCAGAGGGTACTTTGTCTCGTCCTAACCGAAATCTGGCGAAATTTCATCGTTGTCGTCACCATTGGGGTTTATGTCTGCTCCTCTCAACCAGTGAAGGGAGTTTGATTCAACAGACCATAAGTGGCCCTGACAGGGGGCTTTCCTGTTTGTAAGTCAGTTTCATCAGCTTCGCGAGATATGGGCTAAAGCTTGCTTCGGCATCTCTTAAAAAGCCCAGCCGCCTGTCCTTGTGAAAGAGGAGGCAGGCGGCTGGGTGAGGATTTACGCTATGGTGTGTCAGAGTTGTGCAAAGGCTTGGTCCAGGTCGGCGATGATGTCGTCGATGTGCTCTACGCCTATGGAGAGGCGGACGGTGCTGGGTGTGATGTGCTGTTCGGCTAGTTCCTCGGGGCTCATCTGGGAGTGTGTGGTGGTGTAGGGATGGATGACGAGGGACTTCACATCGGCTACGTTGGCCAGCAGGGAGAAGATCTTGAGGGAGTCGATGAACTTCCAGGCATCTTCCTGGGTGCCATCTATCTCGAAGGTGAAGATGCTGCCACCGCCCTGGGGGAAGTATTTCTCGTAGAGCGCATGGTCCTTGTGGCTGGGAAGGGCGGGATGCGACACGCTTTTCACCTTGGGATGACGGCTCAGATAATCTACTACCCGCAGTGCGTTATCCACATGGCGCTCGATGCGAAGGGGCAGTGACTCCACGCCCTGAAGCAGTATCCAGGCGTTGAAGGGTGAAATGGTGGCTCCTGTATCGCGCAGGATGACGGCACGGATGCGGGTGACAAAGGCGGCTGGACCTGCCACATCGGCAAAGACGGCACCATGATAGGATGGGTCGGGCTTGGCCAGAGTGGGATACTTGTCGGCATGGGCCTTGAAGTCGAACTTGCCTCCATCCACTATCACTCCGCCCAGCGAACTGCCGTGGCCGCCTATGAACTTCGTGGCGCTGTGTACCACCACATCTACACCATGCTCGAGGGGACGTATGAGGATGGGTGCGAAGGTGTTGTCCACGATGAAGAGTATGCCGTGACGGTGTGCCACCTCGGCAATGGCATCCAGGTCGGTCACATCGCTGTTGGGGTTGCCGAAGGTCTCTGCGTAGATGACCTTGGTGTTGGGACGTATTGCGGCCTCCAGTGCCTGCAAGTCGTTTACGTTCACGATGCTGTATTCCACGCCTTGGGTGGGCAACGTGTGGGTGATGAGATTGAAGGAGCCGCCGTAGAGGTTGTCGGCTGCCACGATGTGATCACCATTCTGAAGCACGTTCTGCAGTGCATAGGTGACGGCTGCAGCACCGCTTGCCACGGCCAGACCTGCCACTCCGCCCTCCAGCGCAGCTACTCTTCTCTCAAACACATCCTGGGTGCTGTTGGTCAGCCGGCCGTAGATGTTGCCGGCATCACGCAGTCCGAAGCGGTCGGCAGCGTGCTGGGAGTTGTGGAAAACATAGCTGGTAGTCTGATAGATAGGCACTGCGCGAGCGTCGCTTGCGGGGTCGGCGGTCTCCTGACCAACATGAAGTGCCAGAGTCTCAAGGTGCAGTTTCTGATTTGTTGCCATAGTCGTATCCTTTTTATTTGTTTGTATTATCCTGTTCTTTGTGTTTGCTACACTTGGCAGAAGGCTTTGCTTCTCCTTTGTTTTGCACTGCAAAGTTACGGCGGTGCAGGTCTGTCGGGCAATAAAAAGCGCTTACTAAAGAATATAATTCTAGAAGAGCATGGTTTATAAAGTTATTCATTCTGCAATGGAGCCTGTATGAAAACCTCAGATAGAGGATTGTTCTCCAAGCAGAAAAAGCCCTTTTTCTCGTCTGGAAAGGCAAGATTCTGCTCCAGAAGGGAAATGCTGTCCATCGCTCAAAAGTATTTGCCTAATCCGACAGCATCGTGTTTGCCCTTATCTGAAGAACTGTCTTCGGACTTCCAATCGTCCACCCCTCTGTCATCTGCGTATATATAATGTACGCGCGAGAGGGAGAAAGACAGGAGTTGGGGCGTTTGCGGGCTGGAGGTAAGCCTGCAACGGCTGTTCCTACAAGGTTTGTTCTTGAGAAGAAGAGCGCCTGCCCGGCTCCTGAATATGTCTTCGGAAAGGCGCAGAGAGCTTTTACGTCAGCATCAGAAACCATTTTGTAAAAGGCAGAAGAACTGCTTTTGGCATTCAAAGCAGACTAAAGAAGAAAGGGGAAAAACGTCTTGCCGCGGTTTTTATTTCCCTTTTTCGAGGATATGCAGCAATCCTTGTGCCGCATCGAAAAACGTGTGGCGTGTGGCGAGGGCGAACTGCCGGTGGAAGTGGAGGTTTACAGGTACTCTGAGGTAAACCACCTCTGGAACACGGGGTTGATGAGGTGGATGCTGTTGTCGGCCTCTTGTTCGACGATTTCTCTCTCTATGAGGGATGTCTTGATGCGTGTGATATTGGATTTGCTGCCCAGTGGGAACAATTCCTGATGTGCCTTGCTACCGAAGTCTGACGTGATGCCGGAGCAAAGCAGACGAATGAAGTTCATCTGATAACTGCTTAGTCCTCTGATTTGTTCCCGGAAGTAACTGCTGCATTGGGCCAGCATGGCTTTCCATCCATTGGCAAAACTCTCTTCGTTCACTTCCTTGTCAGTCTCCACCATGATGTTCCATGCCAACTGTTGAACGTATGAGGAATGGTTGCCCACGTATTCGCAAATCCTGGAGGCGTAGTCTGCCGAGATGAACTGGCTGTTCTTCTCGAAGCGGCTCTGTATGAACGGAACCCAGTCTTGGGTGCTTATTGCAGACAGTTCATTGGTCTCACCAAACTGGTAGAAGGGCATGCGCTTGTTCTGGAACAGGTTGGTCATCAGATGTTTCTTGCTCCCATAGAGGCAGTATGAGACATGTGTCTGATGCTGCCACACGCCTCTCATCCTTTTCTGGATACTGAGTGAGTCGGGCATTTCACCTATCTGTTGGAACTCATCTATACAGATGACTATATGTATTCCTTTTTCTTTGGCTATCACTTCGGGCAGGTTGAGAATCTCTTCGGGAGTATAGTTTTCGGGGCTGATACCCAATGACATGGAGTATTCAGAGAGAGGTTCCGGACTGAACGATATCTTGGGCGTGAGGCGAACAAGGAACTTCTTCACGTTCTCCAGAGTCTGTTCCATCTTGTTGGAGGTCTCTTTCAGAATGGAAGCGGCAAAGCGGTTGTAGAAATCATATTCGGAGCGGCAGTCATAGATATCCATCATCACAATGCGAATATGGGGGTCGCTAATCTCAGCCTTTACCTTCTTGACCAGCGAAGTCTTGCCCATTCGTCTGGGGGAAATGAGAATCACATTCATTCCATGCTCAAAGTCTTTCTTAAGTCTTTGGGTCTCTCTCGTGCGGTCAGTGAAGTTTTCGCCCTCAACCGACATGCCATAGATAAAATGCTTTTCCATATCAGTTCCTCCTTTAATGTTTCTGCAAAGTTATATAAAAATGCCATGGTACACAAGTTTGTGGACCACAACTTTGTGTACCGTGGCTTATGGGGTGAATGTCAGAGAGGTAGGGGAGTTTATGAAGGGCGCAATCGGGGTGGAGTTCAGCGGGTGACGAACCGGATGAACCAGTCCTTCAGTCGGGTGTAGGGCTGGTAGCGGATGGGGATGTCGAGCCATGTGGGGGTGGTGAGGATGCCCTTGGGATGGCTGAAAGCAAGGAAGGAATGGTGACCCTGGTAGGTGCCCATGCCCGACTCACCGATGCCGCCGAAGGGCAGATGATGGTTGGCCAGATGCACGAGGGTGTCATTGACGCAGCCGCCACCAAACTGCAGGCTGTTCATCACGCGGTGCTCCTCATGACGGCTGGAGGTGAAGAGGTAGAGGGCCAATGGGTGAGGGCGGCTGCTGATGAAGCTTATGGCCTCCTCCAGATTGGCTATCGTGAGTACGGGCAGTATGGGGCCGAAGATTTCCTCACCCATTACGGCATCCTGAGGATGCACGTGGTCAAGCACGGTAGGTGCTATGCGAAGCGACTGGCTGTCTGCTTCTCCTCCAAACAAGACCTTCTGCGGGAGGATGATTTGCTGCAAGCGATGGAAATGATGCCGGTTGATAATCTTTCCGTAGGCAGGATTGGCGAGCGGATTGGCGCCGTACATCGCCTCGGTCTGTTCTCTGAGATGCTGCACGAAAGCATCGTGCACGCACTCCTCAACGAGCACATAGTCGGGAGCCACGCAGGTCTGGCCAGCATTCATCCATTTGCCGAAGGCGATACGTCGGGCAGCCAGGCGCAGGTTGGCGCTTCGCGTGACGATGACAGGCGACTTCCCGCCCAGTTCCAGCAGGATGGGAGTGAGATGGCGCGCGGCTTTTTCCATCACGTAGCGTGCCACTTGTGCGTTGCCGGTGTAGAAGATGAAGTCGAAATGCTCGTTGAGCAGACTCTTTGCCACCTCTGCATCGCCGTTGATGACCGTCACCAGTTGTTCGTCAAGGCAACTGGAGAGCAGTTTGCTGATGACTTTGGCGCAGGCGGTAGCCGATTCCGAGGGCTTCAGAACCGCACAGTTGCCGGCTGCCAAGGCACCTATCAGGGGCGACAGAGTGAGTAGGATGGGGTAGTTCCAAGGAGCTATGATGAGTGTCACACCATAGGGACTCTGCACCACCCGGGAGCTGGCAGGCGCCAGGCTCAGCGGTGTGCCCACGCGATGAGGCCGCATCCAGCCTTTCAGATGCCTGATGGCATGGTCGATGTCGGAGTACAGCGAGGCTATCTCGGTCATATACGCCTCGGTGGGCAACTTGCCAAGGTCGCTGTGGAGGGCTTCTGTAATCTCCTCTTCGTGCCTCTTGATGCCCTCTTTCAACTTCAAAAGCGCGGTGCAACGGGCTTCTCGGCTGAGTGTGGCACCCGACTGGAAATAGGCACGCTGTGCCTTGACGGTTTCTCTGATATCCATCCTGAGGTGTGGTTTGGCTGTTTGTCGTTGGCCGTTTGGCCGGCCTGTCTGTAAAGGGAAAAGGGGCATGGAAGGCCCGAGAGAGGTATCCATGCCCCTTTTCTATGGGGTGAAACAGGGCGCAAGGCAGATTATGCCACGCGGTTCAGCTTCTTGATGATGCTGAAGATGAATAGTGCAGCCACCAGGCAGATGCACATCAGAGTGCCCCACACGATGTAGAGGTCCTTGCCCCACAGGATAGTGGGAATGCTCACGAGGAAGTTGCCCACGGCAGTAGCCACAAACCATCCGCCCATCATCATGCCCTTGTACTTGGGAGGAGCCACCTTGGTGACAAATGAGATGCCGATGGGTGAGAGCAGCAGCTCGGCAAAGGTGAGGATGAGATAAGTGCTCACCAGGATGTTCGGGCTTACGTTGGCCAGATGCTCAGGTGTCTCGGCGTTGGGTGCAGGCAGTCCGATTGAGGTGACAGTCATCAAGAGATAGGCAACGGCAGCCACCAGCATGCCAAGTCCAATCTTGACAGGTGCCTTTGGCTCCTTGCCCTTCTTGGCCAGCCAGCCGAACAGAGCGATGCTTACAGGGGTGAGAGCTACCACGAAGCAGGGGTTGAACTGCTGGAAGATGGGAGCAGAAACGCCCACCTCACCCGTGAGGGTATATTTGTAATACAGAATGCCTGCGGCTGCCAGGATGGCTGCTCCCCAGATGGCTTTCTGCTGAGCGGCCTTGCTCTGGCAGATGCCAAACAGGCCATACACGATTACGATGCAGAGCAGAAGGTTGGTCACGTCGAACTCCATAGCGGTAATGCCAGTGGCTGTGGTGGCCACGTAGTCACGTGCAAAGTAGGTCAGAGTGGCACCATTCTGGTGGAAGGCCATCCAGAAGAAGATTACCACAGCATACACAAGCACCAGGCACACGATGCGCTCGACGGTCTCGCTCTTGCTCAGTTCCTTCTCATTGGCAGTGTCAGCCTTGGCCTTGTCCTTCTTCTCCACGTTGAGCACCTGCTGGAAGGTGGATTTGAAGCCGTAATAGATGCAGATGGAGATTATCAGTGACACGCATGCCACGGCAAAGGCAAAGTGATAAGAGTCTGCTTCGCTGATGCCCAGTGACGTCTGCGCCCACTCCATGATCTTGATGGCAGCGGTAGGAGCAAAGAGAGCACCCACGTTGATGAGCATATAGAAGAGTGAGAAACCTGCATCGCGCTTGCCTGCATATTTCGGGTCATTGTACAGGTCGCCCACCATCACTTGCAGGTTACCCTTGAACAGACCTGTGCCCAGGCTCACCAGCAGAAGCGCTGCACCCATTGCCACAATGGCTGTCGTGCTTGCCCCCATAGGGATGGAGAGCAATGCGTAGCCGGCAAACATGATGAAGATGCCAGTCGTCACCATGCGGCTGTAGCCCCACAGGTCGGCGGCGATACCGCCAAAGAGCGGCAGGAAATACACCAACATGAGGAAACTGGAATATACAAGTCCTGCGGTAGCGCCGTTCCAGCCGAAGTTGGCCTGCAGGAAGAGAATGAATACTGCCAGCATGGTGTAGTAGCCGAAACGCTCTCCCGTGTTGGCAAAAGCAAGGGCCCACAGCCCTCGTGGTTGTCCTTCGAACATAGTTTTGTTGTGTTAAATTGATTAATCAAAGGCAAATATACTATAAAATAGTGGGATGGCAAAGGCTGTGGACGAAATAAGTGTCACTTGCGGATAAAAATGAAAAAGGGCGGGATGCAACCTGTCTTGTGTGACAGAGGTCGCATCCCGCCCTCGGGAAACCCTATCTGTGGGAAAAATGTCTTTGGCTGATTACATCATGCCGCCCATTCCGGGAGCGCCGGCACCCATGGCTGGAGCAGGATTCTCCTCCTTGGCGTCGCAGATGACACACTCTGTGGTGAGGAACATGCCTGCGATGCTGGCAGCGTTCTCCAGAGCTACACGGGTCACCTTGGCAGGGTCGATGATTCCGCTCTCCTTCATGTTCTCGTACTTGTCCTCGCGTGCGTTGTAGCCGTAGTCGCCCTTGCCCAGGCGTACATTGTTCACTACCACGCTGCCCTCTTCGCCTGCGTTGGCCACAATCTGGCGCAAGGGCTCCTCGATGGCACGGCGTACAATCTGTATGCCGGTAGTCTCATCGGCGTTGGCACCCTTCATGTCGGTGAGCACACTCTGTGCTCTGATGTAGGCCACACCGCCTCCGGGGATGATACCTTCCTCGATGGCAGCACGTGTAGCGCACAGTGCATCGTCCACGCGGTCCTTCTTCTCCTTCATCTCCACCTCGCTGGGAGCACCCACATAGAGCACTGCCACACCGCCGGAAAGCTTTGCCAGACGCTCCTGCAGCTTCTCCTTGTCGTAGTCGCTGGTGCTTGAGGCTATCTCGTTCTTAATCTGGTTGACGCGGTCCTTGATGTTCTGGCTGTCGCCGTGACCGTTTACGATGGTGGTGTTGTCCTTGCTGATGACCACCTTGTCGCAGGTGCCCAGCATCTCGATGGTAGCCTGCTCCAGCTTCAGACCTGTGTCCTCGCTGATTACCAGACCGCCTGTCAGGATGGCGATATCCTGCAGCATGGCCTTTCTGCGGTCGCCAAAGCCAGGAGCCTTCACGGCGCAAATCTTCAGTTGGCCGCGCAGACGGTTCACCACAAGTGTGGTCAGAGCCTCGCTATCCACGTCCTCGGCAATCACCAGCAGGGGTCGGCCGCTCTGTACAGCGGGCTCCAGGATGGGCAGGAAGTCCTTCAGGTTGCTTATCTTCTTGTCATAGATGAGGATGTAGGGGTTCTCCATCACGCACTCCATCTTCTCGGTGTCGGTCACGAAGTAAGATGACAGATAGCCGCGGTCAAACTGCATACCCTCTACCACTCCGATGGTGGTGTCGCGTCCCTTGGCCTCCTCGATGGTGATCACACCGTCCTTGCTCACCTTCTGCATGGCGTCGGCCAGCAGTTTGCCTATTTCGGGGTCGTTGTTGGCACTTACGGTAGCCACCTGCTCTATCTTCTGATAGTCGCTGCCTACCTGCTCGGCCTGCTCCTTGATGTTCTCCACCACGGCAGCCACGGCCTTGTCGATACCGCGCTTCAAGTCCATGGGGTTGGCTCCAGCCACCACGTTCTTCAGTCCTTCGCGTACGATAGCCTGAGCCAGGATGGTGGCTGTGGTTGTACCGTCGCCTGCATCGTCGCCGGTCTTAGTGGCCACGCTCTTCACCAGCTGTGCTCCTGCGTTCTGGAAAGAGTCCTTCAACTCCACTTCCTTGGCTACGCTCACCCCGTCCTTGGTGATGTGTGGTGCGCCGAACTTCTTTTCGATGACCACATTTCTGCCCTTGGGGCCCAGTGTCACCTTTACGGCATTGGCCAGCTTGTCCATGCCTTCCTTCATCAATTCGCGTGCGTCAGCGTCGAATTTAATATCTTTTGCCATAGTTTGTTTCCTCCTTGAATGTCCTTATAATATATATAATGTGTGAGCGGCTGCTTAGCCCAGGATGGCCACCACGTCGCTCTGTCTCATGATCAGGTATTTCTGGCCTTCCAGCTCCAGCTCTGTGCCGGCATACTTGCCATAGAGCACCTGGTCGCCAACCTTGAGCACCATCTCTTCGTCCTTGGTGCCGTGACCTACGGCCACTACTGTACCCTTCAGGGGTTTCTCCTTGGCTGTATCGGGAATGATGATACCACCTACTGTCTTGGTCTCTGCAGGTGCCGGCTCAATGAGCACGCGGTCTGCCAATGGTTTGATGTTCATAGTTCTTGTATGTTTTTGATTTATATTTTTATTCTCCACCGTTTATCATACGAATAGTGTGCCAAACGTGTCCGAGCGGACAAAATGGCAGACTGCCTACTGACATAATCTGCCGCATTGTCTGTTTCTGTCGGTGCTTTTCTGCCCTGCGATGGCATGTGGTAAGGAAATAAGTCCGTATCTTTGTCGTTGTAGATACCCGCGCCTGACGGTTTGCCCGATGGCGCCCGACCGATATGCATACAGATTACAGAAAGATATTTACCTATGTGGCCGTGTTTGCTGTCACAGCCCTGCTGGCGTGGGTTCTCCCTCACCGGCACATGCTCATGTGGCGCCTGTGGGCTGTGGTGCTTTCCTATGCGTCACTCTTCACGCTGCTGGTGTGGCTCTGCTGCCGCCTTGTGCGCTCTGGCCGTCGCCCCGAGGAGATAGCCCTCACCGCCTTTTTCCTCCTCTTCTTCCTGCCCAGGGGCGCTGGCTTGCTCACGCTGGACGCCGAGTCGGTGCTCTATCTGGCATCGCAGTGCATGGTGCCCTTCTTCATAGGGCAATATGTGCGTATCCGCCGGCGCGACTATGGGCACATCTATGTGCTCATGCTCCTCATGGGCATCTTCTGCAGCTACACTCACGATGGTATAGCCATCCCGCTCTGTGGCGGCTTCCTGTGGATGTCCTGGCTCACCCGAAGCCACTTCTTCCAGCGTGCCTGCTGGCCTATGGTCATCGGTTTCTGCATTGGCACCGGGCTGTGTGTGGGGCAGGCTCTCACCTCGGGGCGTTTTGTACCGCCCACCGGACTCAGCCAGACTATCAGCCAGACCACATTGGCCCTGCAGACTCTGTGGGATACCAAGGTGTTCCTGCTTGCGCTTGGGCTCACCACCTGGCTGGCTGTCAACCGCTGGGGACGACGCTTGCTGCTGCGTGTACTGCGCCGTCACATGCTGCTCTCGCTCTGCACGCTCTTCTCGCTCTGCACGCTGCCTTTCGCACCGCTCGGGCTTGACAAGGCCGCCGAGGGCGTGTACTTCTTCTGCTTGATATGGACGCTGCTGATACTCAGGCAGATCGCTGATAAGTTCTACTATAAATCAACAAGCAAACCATGAACGAATATCTTGTACTTTCACGCACCAACGGCACCACACGCACGGGCAGTCCTTATGCCTTGCTCAAGGTTGCCAACACCGATGAAACGCTCAACCTTGCCGTGTGGGACTTGGCTCCCACAGCCCAGCCAGAGGTGGGCCAGCTCGTTACCATCTATATGATTACAGAAAAGGGAGGCAAGAAGTCGTGCGGTGCACAGGACCTTGCGGCCGGTGGATTCCCCGATGCCGGCCATCCGCTCTATCATCTCCTGCCGCGTCCGGTGGCTCGCGAGGAGTGGGACAAGACGATAGCCCAACTGCTCTCCTACTGCACCGACGACACTCTGGCCGACATCATCCGCCAGTTTGCCGACAAGCTTTATGCCCCCTACAGCCGCTTCCCTGCGGCTACAAGCATGCATCACGCTTTCCCCGGCGGGCTGCTCAACCACACCCATCAGATGCTGCACATGCTCTCGGGCCTCTATCCCTGCCTGCCTTACCCGCTGAAGGTGGAGCGCTGCATACTGGCCATCCTCTTCCATGACTATGGCAAGGTGTATGAGTACAATGTGCAGGGTGAAACGCAGCCCGACATGTATCTCATGGGCCACATCTACATCAGTGCGCACAAACTGCACAATGTGCTCGACCAGCGCGGGGTGGATGCCGACGAGGTGAAGCGCATCGTACACTGTGTGCTGGCCCATCACGGAACGCGCGAGTTTGGCAGTCCCGTGGTACCCTGCCTGCCCGAGGCTGCATTGGTGAACTATCTCGACAACATAAGTGCCAAGACCGATGCCATGGAGGGTGCCGGCGACATGGAGATGGTGCCTGCACTGGGTACGCATATCGTCAAGGAGAACCGGAAATAGGATTTCGGGACAGAAAGCAGAAGCCCTCTGCCGTCCAGTGTGAGCGCTGGCTGGCAGAGGGCTTTCTGGTTGGGGATGTTTGCGCAGTGCGGTGCACCCTCCGATGCAGTGCGGTGCATGAGGCTGTGCAGTGCGTTGCGTTGATGGTTGCAGCGCGCTGTGGTTTTTCGGGGAAAACAGTGGGGTGGGCGAGATGCGCCCCTGGGTGTGTGCACAAAGGCTATTCGACAGGCTGCCCGGCCTGCTTCTTCTCTTCGGCAGAAGCCTCCTTGTTGTTGGCCGCTTCCTGCTTGTCCTTGTCCTTCGCGGCATCTCCCTCTTCCTGCTTGGGTTCTTTGACGGGCAGGTCAAAGAGGCCGTAGGTGGTGCGCAGCACCTTGAACTCCGTGCGGCGGTTCAGTGCGTTGCACTTCTCCTGCTGTGCAGTGTCGGGCAGAGCCTTGATGAACGCCTCGGTGAGCGTATCGCCCTCATGCAGGAAATCGTTCTGCTCTGCTATCTTTCGCGTCACCACCTTGGGCCGGCTCTCGCCATATCCCACGGGTGTAAGGCGGTCGTCGGCTATTCCATGCTGCAAGAGGTAGTTGACCACGCTCTCTGCACGCCGCTGGCTCAGCCGCTGGTTGTATTCGTCCTTGCCTCTGTAGTCGCAGTGTGCAGCCAGTTCTATGGTCACGTTGGGGTTCTCGTTGAGCAGATCCACCAGGCTGTCCAGCGCCATCGTGCTGTTTGCGGTCAGTTCGGCACTGTCGAAGGCATAGAACACATTGCGTATGAGCACCGGCACGTTGATGTTTGCCAGGGGAAACTGCAGCACATATTCCCGGCTCACGCTGCTGGTATCCACGGTGAGTTCCTCCTTGTGGTTGAGGTAGCCCTTGCAGGTGCCCAGCATCACGTATCGCACATGGGGCTTCACCTCTTGGGTGAAGGAACCGTCGCCTCGCACGCTCAGTTTCAGGTTGGTGCCGTCGTCACCCACCATATACACCAGCCCTTCGGGCAGTTCGTATCCGTCCTTCTCGTACACCCAACCCTTCACCGTCTGCAATACCTCGGGGCATTCAAAGGACATGATGTGGTCCCATCCGCGTGCGTCACCGCGGCTGGTGCTGAAGAATCCCCTGTTGTGCAGTCCCTCAAAGGTCATTCCGAAGTCATCTCCGTTGCTGTTCATGGGGTATTTCAGGTTCTCCACCTTCCATTGTCCAGTGCTGTCACACACTGCCTTGAAGATGTCCAGTCCGCCCATGCCAGGCAGTCCGTCGCTTGAGAAATAGAGTTCCCCGTTGGGGCGGAAGGTGGGAAACATCTCATTGCCTGCCGTGTTGATGGGCTCTCCCAGGTTCTCGGCGCCTCCCATACCGTGCTCGGTGAGCGCCACACGCCAGATGTCCAGTCCGCCCATGCCGCCTGGCATGTCGCTCACGAAGTAGAGCCACTTGCCGTCGGGGCTGACAGCGGGATGGGCGTAGCTCGATAGGGTATCCTTGCTTATCTGCAGCCGTTGGGGTGTGCTCCACGATGCATCGGAGCGTGTGCTGGTGTAGATTTCGGCATATCGCGGGTATTCGGCATCGAAGGTGCAGCGTGTGAGGTACATCGTGCGTCCGTCGGGCGAGAAGCAGCATGCACCTTCCTCATATTCGCTGTTCAGTCCGCCTTCCACGCTGGTGGGCTGCTCCCACTTGCCCTTCTCGTCTTTCTTGCTCACCCATATGTCTGCACTCTTGATGCCGGTGATGCCGCTTATCTCTCCCGACTCTATCTGTGGGCGGGTGGTAGTGATATAAAGCTGGTCCCATTCGTCGCCGAAGAGAGCGGGCGAATAGTCTGAGCGGCGGCCGTTGAGCACTGGCTCCTTCTTTATAGTATATAGGGTGGGCTTCTTCTTCCACATGGGCGCTTGCAGACAGCCCAGCCTGCCGTTGGTGGCAAGCTGGTCGCCCGGCACCAGCTCCAGGTAGGCTTCGTAGTTCTTCAGTGCATTCTTGTAGTCGCCTTGCCTCTGTTGTGCCTGTGCCAGATAGAGCAGGGCCAGCGAGTCGGGGTAGTGATATCGCAATGCATTCTGGTAGGCACCCGCTGCCTTGGCGTTGTAGTTGATGTGGCGGTAGCATTCCGCCAGTTTCCATGCCCGCTCGGCCCGCTTGGACTTGTCCTTGATGGCGGTACGCGAGTAGGCTTTCTTGTATTCGGCAGATGCGTCAAAGTATTCGCCGATGGCATAGAACTGGTCGCCCTTCTTCACATTCGTCTCCGCTCCACACCCGCTGAGCATTATGGTCATGGATGCAAGTGTGGCCAGCAGGGCAAGTCCCTGCTGCAGGCGAAGCGTGAAGGAGAGAATATTCCGGTTCATATACTTTAATAACGCTTATTTCTTCTTTTTATTGCCCTTCTTGGTGACAGGTTCATCCACCGTCACTGTCACTCGTCGCGGAGTGGGGTCGGTCATCACGGTCTGCACCAGGTCGGTCACCATCTGCTTCAGTTCGCCCAGGAAGGCAGCAGCCTCATATTCGTGCCGCTCTATCTGTCGCAGCTTCTTCTCCCAGCGTCCGGTCAGTTCGGCACTCTTGAGCAAGTCCTCATGGATGAGGTCGATGAGCTCTTCGCCCGTGGGTGTAGCCCACAGGTTCTTCTTCTCCTTTCTTATATAATGCCGCCTGAAGAGCGTCTCGATGATGGCTGCCCGCGTACTGGGACGGCCTATGCCGTTCTCTTTCAGCGCATCACGCAGTTCCTCGTCATCCACCATCTTGCCTGCTGTCTCCATGGCTCTCAGCAGAGTCGCTTCGGTGTAGGGTTTGGGTGGAGTGGTCTTCTTCTCGGCCAGGTCGGGCGTGTGCGGACCGCTTTCGCCCTTTCTGAAGTCGGGCAGTTGGCGGTCTTTGTCCTGGGTGTTGTCGCTGTCGGACTGTCCCATCACCACTTTCCAGCCTGGGTCAGTGGTCACCTTGCCTGTTGCCTTGAACTTCACATCGGCCACCTGGCCCATTACGGTGGTGGCGTTGAACAGGCAGTCGGGGTGGAAGGCTGCTATGAACCGCCGTGCGATGAGGTCATACACCTTCTCCTCCATCTCGCTCATGCCGCTGGCAGGCACACCTGTGGGGATGATGGCATGGTGGTCGGTGACCTTACTGTTGTCGAATACTTTCTTGCTCTTCTTCAGTGGCTTGCCCTTGATACGCTCCATCAGCGGGAAGTATTGCCTCAAGCCATTGAGTATCTGCGGGCATTTGGGATATACGTCATCGGGCAGGAAGGTGGTATCCACACGCGGGTAAGTGGTGAGTTTCTTCTCATAGAGCGACTGTATAAGCTGCAGCGTGAGGTCGGCACTGAAGCCGTACTTGTGGTTGCACTCCATCTGCAGGCTCGTGAGATCGAACAGGCGCGGGGGAGCCTCTGTGCCTTTCTTCTTCTGTATGTCGGTTACGGTGAATGGCAGTTCGCCCATCGATGCCAGAGCCGCCTCGCCTTCCTCGCGTGTGCGGAACCCTCGTTCGCCCTCCTCCATCACTGCGGTGAAGGTGGTATCGCGATAGACGGTGGTGAGCACCCAGTAGGGGACGGGTACGAAGTGCTCTATCTCGCGCTGGCGGTTGACTATGAGTGCCAGTGTAGGTGTCTGCACCCGGCCCACGCTCAGCACCTGGCGGCCAGAGCCATAGCGGCCCGTGTAGAGTCGGGTGGCGTTCATTCCCAGCAGCCAGTCGCTTATGGCACGCATGAGACCGGCTTCATAGAGTCCCTGATATTCGCTCTGGTCCTTGAGCGACTGGAATCCCTGGCGTATGGCATCTTCGGTCAGACTGTTGATCCACAGCCTCTTCACCGGGCACGAAGCCTTTGCCTTGAGCATCACCCACCGCTGGATGAGCTCACCCTCCTGGCCGGCATCACCGCAGTTGACTATCTCGGTGGCCTGGCTCATGAGTGTCTCTATGGTGCGGAACTGCCTTTCCACCCCCTGGTCAGCCTTCAGCTTGATGCCGAAGCGGGGCGGTATCATGGGCAGTCGTCCCAGGCTCCATGGTTTCCACAGGGGCGTATAGTCGGCAGGTTCCTTGAGTTCACACAGGTGGCCAAAGGTCCATGTCACCTGGTACCCATTGCCTTCCATGTACCCGTCCATCTGCCTGTCGGCTCCCAGGATGTGGGCTATATCGCGTGCGACGGAGGGTTTCTCCGCAATACATACTATCACTGTAAATCCTTCTTAGTTGTGTGTCAAGCTACAAAGGTAGGCATAAAAATCCGTACCTGCGGGGTTGGCTTGTTCAAAAAAACGATTCGTAGAGAGCCTCATAGCGCATGGCCACCTTCTTGTAGTGGTGGTGGCGCACGATGTACTCCACGCTCTGCTTCTTGAGCAGGGGAATCTGCTCGGGGTGCAGAACCAATTGTTCGAGCGCCTGGAACACAGACTCATACGTTGGCCATACGTTTATGATGGGGTGTAGCTCGCTCTCTTCCTCCAGCTCATAAAGTTCTGGTTCGCCTCCTCCTACACATATCAGCCCCTTCGACATGCCTATCAGTCCGTTCATACCAGGCGTATAGCTGTATAGTTGGTCCAGCAGGATGTCGCATCCCTCCATGGCTCGCACGTATTCGCTGTAGGGCAGGTTCTCGGTGACAGTCAGGCTTGCGCGGGTGGGGTAGCGGTTCACCACATCCTGTGCTGCCTGTAGCATGATGTCGGTACCCTTGTACTGCGAGCGTCGGCGCTGTATGCCTATGAAGATGCGCACCTTCTGGGGGATGCCGAAGGTGGTGCTCTCCGGCTTGTCAGGCACGATGGGCAGCGGCATGTAGTGCGTCTTCGCAACAAAGTACTGCCGGTAGCACTCATAATACTCATACGATATGGGCGTGATGGCATTGCATGTGCGGGCTATATGTTCGTTGAGGCTGTGGGCTTCCGCCTCGCTCCATTGTTCGTATTGCTCCCTTGCGTAGGGGAAGGTGAGCCGTCGGTCCTGGTCGCCTATATTGAAGTCTCCGTAGCGGAATAGGTGCAGGTCGCTGCTGCCATGCACCCAGTAGTAGTCATCTCCCAGGGCAGACAGTACCACGCACTTGTTATGCCGGCGCAGGTAATCGTATATCTTGCGCAGGCGCTCCTTCTTGAGTGCAAGGAAGTTGGGGCCTACCAACTGCACCACATCATACCCCCTGAGTCTGGGCAGCAAGGTCAGCACCTGGGCCAGATAGCGCACGGCACCCCATCGACCAGGCTTGCGCTCCAGGGTGATGTCCTGTGGCATCTGCCGCCAGCGCAATGGTTCGCTGATGACAAGCGTTTCGTGACCCAACCGCTTGAGGCCGAGTGCGAGATTGTAGTGCGCCATCGAGGCGTCGCCAAGGAAGAGTATCTTCATCTTTTATGCTTCTTGCTCGTGATTACAGGCCGCTTGTTTGCCCCGACGGGCACACATCCAAGGGCAGCACAGCGTGCTTTCCCACCGTCTGCACCGCCCTCCCCAGCCTGATAGTGTAGGGCAAAGGTAATGAGAAATCCCCTTCTTCTCGCCTTTTCGGCAGGGAATATTGGTGGGTCAAGGCTTTTTTCCGTAACTTTGCGTGGAGGCTCATGGCCCCCTACAGAGCATGGAACTGTCCGTCATCATACCTATATATAATGTGCGCAACACCCTGAGGCGGTGTCTGCAGAGCATTCTGTGCCAGCAGGTGAGCGGCATGGAGGTTCTGCTCATCGACGATGGAAGTACTGACGGAAGCGGCTCGCTGGCCGATGAAATGGCGATGGGATGCCCCATGATGAGCGTCTTCCATAAGGCCAACGGCGGGCTGTCGGATGCACGCAATGCTGGTTTGCAGCTGGCCAAAGGCCGCTATGTGACCTTCGTGGATTCCGATGACGAGGTGGCGCCAGGCACTTTCACCGCTTTGATGAGCCTGCTTCACAGGAATGAGGATACCGACATACTGGAATACTCAGTGCGTGTGCATGCCGGTCACAGCTCGGAGCACGAACTGGTGCTGCCCGACAAACGCTGGCCTTCGGCACGTGTCTATTGGGAAGAAAGCGAGGCATGGGAGCACACCTATGCCTGGAACAAGGTATATCGGAGCACGCTCTTCGCACGGGTGCAGTTCCCTGTGGGCAGGGTGTTTGAGGATATGTGGACCATCCCCCAGCTGCTTTCTCGGGACGTGAGAGTGCAGACCACCAGCCAGGGGCTCTATATCTACCATTGGAACAAGGATGGCATCACGGTCAGTGCCGATGGGGTGGCTACGACGCAACTGCTTGAAGCGCAGATGCGTGCAGCCCGCCTGATGCACATGAGCATGCTTTCGCGCAGGGGATGGAAACTGTATCGCAGCATGCTCTACAGACAGGTGGATGTGTATCGCCTCACGGGCAGGATTCTGCTCCGATGGCCTTTTGTCAAACTCATTTGCCGCCTTCATAAGTCATGCCGATAGTCTCATTCATCATCACCTACTACTGCGAACCGCTCCCTCTGCTGACTGAATGCCTGCGGAGTGTGCTGCAGGTGCGCTCGCTCATGATGCAGCGCGGGATGGTGAAGCAGGATTTCGAAATCATCGTGGTGGATGACGGAAGTGAATGCTCCCCGCAGGAAATGCTCGGGCAGATGGATGGGGATATCATCTATATAAGCCAGGAAAATGCCGGACTGTCGGCTGCACGAAATGCCGGACTGGCCAGGGCAAGGGGAGAGTATGTGCAGTTTGTGGATGCCGACGATGCTCTGCTGCCCCACGCCTACTGCTCGCTCTGTCCGCAGAGCAGGGAGGAAGCCGACATCATCCTGTTCCGTTTCACCAGCGAAGAGGACCGATGGCATGAGAATGAGATAGAAACTTTGACTGAGAACCATACGCCGGCAGCCGATGAGGCAGGATGCCGCAGGGCGATGAGCGGCCCGCAATACATGCTGCACCATAATGTGCGGGCTTCGGCATGCTGCTACCTCTTCAGGCGCAGCCTGCTGGGCGAACTGCGGTTTGCCGATGGAATGCTTCACGAGGACGAACTCTTCACCCCGCTCTTGCTGCTGCGCATGCACAGTGTGAGAGACTACACCTGGCCTGCCTACTACTATCGGCAGCGTCCCCACACCATCACCCACACCGACACAGCCTGCCACATAGCCCACAGGCTCAACGATACAGAGACCATCCTGCACCGCTTGCGCGATGTGGCAAACCACCTGCGGGGGGACGACAGACGTGCACTCATGCGCCGAGTGGAGCAGTTGACCACCGACTATATATATATAATGTGGAAAGTGGAAGCCGACAGACAGGAGCGCGTGAGGCGCATGAGGCAGTTGACCGCAGACGGTCTCCTGCCCTTGCCATTGCACCCCTACACCCTTCGCCACTGGGCATTCTGCCTCGCCCTTCGCCTTCCGCATGGGCCGCTTGACGTGCTGGCCCGGGCGATTCTGGGTAGAGGGTCTGGCGGGGCAGGCAGTTGACGTGGAAAAAGTATGCCGGCTTGACAGGCGGTTTTTGCCCATATAAATCGCCAGGCAACAGGCATGCTTGGCCGGATATCTTAGATGGCCTCCCGTGGGAGGCTTTTTGGAACAATGGAAGAAACAGAGAATACATTCGAGGCCGATGGGCTGAAGCCGACGGTGAAGGGGCGTTTTGCTCCCTCGCCCACAGGCCGCATGCACTTGGGCAATGTGTTTGCCGCGCTCATGTCGTGGCTTTCGGCCAAGAGCCAAGGCGGGCAGTGGCTGCTGCGCATCGAGGATCTCGACCCCCAGCGCTCGCATGCCGAGTATGCCGAAACGCTCATGGACGACCTGCTGTGGCTGGGTCTGGAGTGGGACGAAGGGCCGAGGATAGGGGGCGGCAACGGCCCTTACTGGCAGAGCCAGCGGAGTGACTTCTATGAGCAGGCGCTGAGGCAGTTGCAGCAGAAGGGGCTCATATACCCCTGCACCTGCACCCGGGCCGACATCATGGCCACTCAGGCTCCGCATGAGAGCGACGGCAGAGTGGTGTATAAGGGCACTTGCCGTCCCCAGAGAGCGGTGCGGTGGGATGTGCTCATGAGCGGTAATGGGGGTGCGAAAGGCACTTCTCCTGCAAAAGAGGTGTTGTGTACTGAGGCTCCTGATGCACTCACGGCCCCATCGGCTCCTGCTGCCCTGCGCCTGATGGTGCCTCCGCAGCCGCTGGCCGATGTGGTTTGCCACGACGGGCATTATGGTGAGGTGAGCGAGAATCTGGCTTCGCACTGTGGCGACTTCATCGTGCGTAGGCGTGATGGCGCTTGGGCCTACCAGCTGGCAGTGGTGGTGGACGATGCGCTGATGGGAGTGAACGAGGTGGTGAGGGGACGTGACCTTCTGCTGTCGGCTCCCCAACAGATGTACGTAGCGCGGCTGCTGGGATACAGCCAGCCTGCCTTTGCCCATATCCCACTGCTTGTCAATGCGCAGGGACAAAGGCTGTCGAAGCGTGACAAGTCGCTCGACATGGGCGAGTTGCGCAGCCGTTACACGGCGGGCGAACTGCTGGGCAAACTGGCTCATGTGGCCGGACTGGCACCCGATGAAGGTTCTGTGACGGCACGCGAACTCATCCCGCTGTTCTCGTGGGCAAGTGTTCCGCGCGAGGATATCCTGTGTGAGATGTAGGGCAAGGGGATGTGAGCGGCTGAGGAATCGGCCGCTTTGCTTTTCTTGCTGCTGTAGGTAGATGGGGGATGAGGCTTCCCTGAGGGTGCCTGCCTCGTTCCGCCTGTTTCCGCAGAATATTCGCTTGCTCCTTTTATTTCCTTAAAACCAGTCGATTCTGCCTTCTCTGCCTTCGGCAAAGCGCTCTGTGAGTTGCTTGATATACTGGGCGCATCGTTCCACTTGCTCCCTGTCTCCGTCGTAGCCGTTCACTAAGGCAAGCAGGTGAGTGGTGCTGAGTGACAGCTTGGTGCGCTCATGGTCGGTGGTGGGAGTGCCTATGCCGCCCACCGCATCGCGATAGACCGGCAGTCCGCATATGTTCACCTGCCCGCGTCCAATGCCCTCGTAGGGTTCTCCTTCGCGTCCGACACCCAGCGTGAGCACCTCTCCCTCTATCTTGTCAGCGTCAAATCCGCCTATGCTATAGCCGTAGGCGATGCTGGCCAGGTTGATGAGATCCACGGCGGTATCTATCTGATAGAGGCTCTTGCCCTGCAGCGTGCGTCGCACTAGTGCCTCACCGCTGGGACGATAGCGGCTTGGGTCTTTGCCCAAAGCCTTGTAGATGCGGCGGGTAGCCTGTATGGCGGGCATCTCCTTGATGCTATCGGTGGTGTAGCGCAGGCGGTAGTCATCCAGTTCGCGGTTGATTTCTTCCCACAGCGCAGTGCTGTATGGGGTGTTGGTCAGCGTGATGCTGACAGCCGCGCCTACAAATGCAGGGCAAACGGCTCTAATCTCCTCTGATACGTTTATCTTCATCTTCTTGTCGCTTTATATCGCCGAATCAACCTTCGGGAAGTCTTCATTCTGGAATATCATGCGGTAATGTTCGGCCTTCCGCTCTATCTTCATGGGGTAGGCACGTGAGGTGGAAGGCATGCGCCACCAGCGTATCTCCCTTGGGCCGATGTGGCAGATGGTGCAGGTTCCCACGGCAGGAATGGCATCGGCATCTGTCTGTACGAACAGTTCCTCGCTGGCCTTGCCGCCTGTAGTCACCACTTGGGTGCAGGAAGGGATGTGGCTGAGCAGACTGCCCACGTCGGTGGGTTCCTGTATCTCGAGGAACTGGTCGCTGGCATTGTCCTTGGTGCGGCACACTTTACGCGCTGTGTCGAAGAAGGCCAGACCGTGCTCTGTGGCAAAGCTTATGACCTTCTCCTGGTCAAACCGCTTCTCTCCCTCGGCCTCCAAAGCCTGCTTCCCGCCCAGGAAGATGAGTCCCATGATGCGCCAGAAGTCGTTGAGCCAGTTGGGGTAAAAGAAGTCCATACTCCATCGCTTGCGCGGTGGAGGGAAACTGCCAAGGAACAGCACGCGCGCTCCCAGGGGCAGGAAAGGTTTCAAAGGATGCTCTTCGATAGTCATCTCAGTGTGCAAAGTTACAAAGAATTTGCCGTACGGACATCAGTAATACTGCGCCACCAATCCATTCTCTGCATTTCTTGGCGCTTTCCACATACGCCTCGTAAAGGATGGCATGGTAGGTCTTGTCGCAGTTTCCTATTTCCTTCCCGTTCTTCATATGTTCCATGAGTTCCCATTCCTGCGGCGTTACAAAATTATACATGCGCAGTCGCCTCTCCTTGGATAGTCAAGTGCGGCCTTCTTGTCATACGTCTCATGCGCGGGGTTCATTTAGCCTCTTGGGCGGGTGCATTGCATATGTTTACCGTCCAACCCTAGGCTGGACGGTCGGAGAATATATACTTCATTGGCAAAGTAAGCTTGCTTCTTCTACCGTCCAGCCTTGGGTTGGACGGTGGAGGATAACTTCTTTCCTGATTTGGGAATGTACTGGGAATGTCGAGGAAGCCTTCATCTCCTTGTTCGCCAATTGGCTTCCCTTGTACACTTGCCTTGATATTATCATCGATGAAAGGATATGAAGAGCCATCCTTGAACTGGTTGCTGTCGTCACAAGAGTCGTCAACATCATGAACGGAGAAGTGCTTGAAGCTGCTGTTGAAGAACTTGATGGGCTGGTTCATATGTGCCTATTATGTAGATGCAAAACGGTGAGTCGGGGACTACAGAAACATGAATTAAGTTACGCAGTACAAGGAAGTTTGCACACAAACCATGTTGATGGCAAGACATCAGGCGATAGCCCAACTCTTAGATGAGGATTCTGGAGGTGCGTAATGACGCAGTCAGGCAAGAAGAAGCGTTGATGAAAGAGGCTGCGACATGGCTGGAGAGAAAAAAGGAGACGGACTCCCAATCTGGTTGGGTGCCCGTCTCCTTGAGTTTGATCTTGCTTTGTGGCAGGGATTACTCCTTGCCCATGAGCAGTTCCATCATCTTGATGGCCGAGTACGGCACGGGAGTGCCGGGGCCGAAGATGGCTGCTACGCCCTTCTGATACAGGTAGTCGTAGTCCTGAGTGGGAATCACACCGCCGGCGATGACCATGATATCCTCGCGGCCAAGCTTCTTCAGCTCCTCGATGAGCTGAGGAATCAGGGTCTTGTGACCGGCTGCCAGTGAGCTGGCACCCACGATGTTCACGTCGTTCTCCACGGCCTCACGGGCTGCCTCGGCGGGTGTCTGGAACAAGGGACCCATATCCACGTCGAATCCACAGTCGGCATAGCCGGTAGCTACTACCTTTGCGCCACGGTCGTGACCGTCCTGACCCATCTTTGCCACCATGATACGGGGGCGGCGTCCTTCCTTCTTGGCGAACTCCTCGGTCAGTGCGCATGCCTTCTCGAAGTCCGCATCGTTCTTGCTCTCGCTTCTGTACACTCCTGAAATAGTTCTGATTGCTGCTTTATATCGGCCTACTATCTCCTCGCAGGCATCACTTATCTCACCCAGAGTAGCACGGTGTCCGGCGGCTATGACAGCCAGGTTGAGCAGGTTCTCCTTGCTCTTCTTGCCCTCGCTGAACTCGCGTACGCACTCTGTGATGGCTGCCAGATCCTTCTTCACCTGTTCGTTGTCACGGCTTGCGCGAAGCTTCTTGAGTGACTCCTCTTGCTCCAGACGCACGGCAGTGTTGTCAATCTCCAGGATGTCGATGGGGTCTTCGTGGTCAAGGCGATACTTGTTCACACCCACGATGGTCTGTACTCCAGAGTCGATGCGTGCCTGTGTGCGGGCTGCTGCCTCCTCGATGCGCATCTTGGGCAAGCCGGTCTCGATGGCCTTTGCCATACCGCCCAGCTTCTCGATCTCCTGTATGTGCTCCCAAGCCTTGTGGTACAACTCCTGTGTGAGCTTCTCTACATAGTAGGAACCAGCCCATGGGTCGATGTGCTTGCACACCTGTGTCTCGTTCTGGATATAGATCTGCGTGTTACGGGCAATACGGGCAGAGAAGTCGGTGGGAAGTGCAATGGCCTCGTCCAGAGCGTTGGTATGCAAGCTCTGTGTGTGGCCAAGCACAGCTGCCATAGCCTCGATACAGGTACGGCCCACATTGTTGAAGGGATCCTGCTCGGTGAGTGACCAGCCTGATGTCTGTGAGTGTGTGCGCAGAGCCATTGACTTGGGGTTCTTGGCACCAAAGCTTTTCACAATCTTTGCCCACAGCAGGCGGCCTGCACGCATCTTGGCAATCTCCATGAAATGGTTCACTCCGATGGCCCAGAAGAAGGACAGACGAGGAGCGAACGCATCCACATCAATGCCGGCGTTGATGCCTGCACGCAGGTAGTCCATACCGTCGGCCAGGGTGTAAGCCAGCTCAATGTCGGCTGTAGCACCGGCCTCCTGCATGTGGTAACCCGAGATGGAGATGCTGTTGAACTTAGGCATCTTCTGGCTTGTGAACTCGAAGATGTCGGCAATGATCTTCATTGAGAATGCAGGCGGATAGATGTAGGTGTTACGCACCATGAACTCCTTCAGGATATCGTTCTGGATTGTACCGGCCATCTCTTCCAGCTTGGCACCCTGTTCCAGTCCGGCGTTGATGTAGAAGGCCAGGATTGGCAGCACTGCTCCATTCATAGTCATGGAGACAGACATCTTGTTCAAGGGAATGCCGGCAAACAGTACCTTCATGTTCTCAAGCGAGCAGATGCTCACACCAGCCTTACCTACATCACCTACCACACGTGGATTATCAGGATCGTAACCGCGGTGAGTGGGCAGGTCGAATGCTACGGACAGTCCTTTCTGTCCGCTGGCCAGGTTGCGGCGGTAGAATGCGTTACTCTCCTCAGCCGTAGAGAAACCAGCATACTGGCGGATGGTCCACGGACGGAAAGGATACATCATGCTATAGGGACCACGCAGGAAGGGAGGGATACCTGCAGCAAAGTCCAGGTGCTCCATGCCTTCAAGGTCCTCCTTGGTATATACGGGCTGGATATCAATCTGCTCGGGAGTCTTCCAGTTGGCAGTGATACCATTCTCCTTCTGCCATTGCTGGCCGTTCTTTGCCTCTATGCCGGCAAAGATATCTATGTCTTTAAATGATTTGCGTGCCATTGTCAAATTCCCAGTTTAGCGTTATACTCCTTCAAAGTCTTCAGTTGATCCACACGTACATGGATGAAGTTCTCGATGCCTGCTGCCTTCAGGTCGTCGGCGCAAGCGGGTGCACCGGCCACCACAAACATAGCGCGGCCGTCCAGATACTTGTAGGCAGGGATAGCGTACTCGGCATACTCGTCGTCGCTGGAGCACAGCACCACGATGTCGGCGCCTGCTTCCAGTGCCTTGTCAACGCCTTCCTCCACTGTGGAGAAGCCCAGATTGTCGATTACCTTGTAGCCTGCTGCGGCCAGGAAGTTGCATGAGAACTGTGCGCGAGCCTGGCGCATGGCCAGGTTGCCGATGGTGAGCATGAATGCCACAGGCACTTTGGCAGCTTTCTCAGTAGAGAGACGCAGGTTCTCGAAGTCGCTTGCCAGACGTGTATCGCCGATTGCAGGGATGTCGCCAGTGCATGCACACTTGCTGCACTTGCTCTCCAGAGGAGTCTTGCCCTCGCTCTTCTCGGTGAAGTTGGGGAACTGGTTGGTGCCCAGCATGAACTCCTTGCGCTTGCCGGCATTGGCATGACGGGCAGCAGAAGTCTCGTTGATGGCTGTCTGCACCTTGCCTTCCAGAGCGGCCTTGAGGAATCCGCCTTCCTCTTCAGTGGCCAGGAAGAGCTTCCAAGCCTGGCCTGCCAGTGCTGAGGTAAGCTCCTCGATGAAGTACGAACCGCCTGCTACATCGACGATACGGTTGAAGTGGCACTCCTCCTTGAGCAGTAACTGCTGGTTGCGAGCGATGCGCTCGGCGAAGTCTGTGGGAATCTCATAGGGTGCGTCAAAGGGTGTCACCACCATACTCTCCACGCCGCCCAGTGCTGCGCTCATTGCTTCGGTCTGCGAGCGAAGCATGTTCACGTAACTGTCGAATACGGTCTGGTTAAATGTGGTCGTGTATGCGCACACGTGCATCTTGGCGCTCTCCTGGTCGTCGGTGTACTGCTTCACCACCTGTGCCCACAGCATGCGGGCTGCGCGCAACTTGGCAATCTCCATGAAATATACGCCGTTGATGCCCAGGTTGAACTTGATGTTCTGGGCTGCCAGCTCAGCTGCAACGCCTGCCTCGGTGAGTGCTGCCATGTACTCGTTGCCCCATGCCAGAGCATAGCCCAAGTCCTGATAGCTGTAGGCACCTGCATTGGTCAGCTTGTAGGCGTTCACTGCGATGGCGCGGAAGTTGGGCCACTCGGCCAGTGTCTCCACCATCTCCTTGGCGTTGGCCAGCAGTGCTGACTTGTCCTTGCCCTTGGTCAGAATCTTCTCGATGGGGTCGAAGCTGATGCTTCCCTCCACCTTCTGTGGGTCGGCACCCTTCTTCTTGAAGTACTCTACCAGAATCTTGGCCAGCTCAAGGCTCTTCTTCTGGCATGTGATGAAGTTCAGCTCCACGCACTCCACGTAGATGCCCTCGAGCAGAGTCTCCACATACTCGGCGCTCACATCGCCCGAGGGGATGAAGAATCCCAGGCTGTCAATGCCGCGGTTCAGTATGTCGAGAGCCTTTTCATTGGCCTCCTTGGCGCTGGCGCAGCGTATGTCCTGGCGCACGTGCCAGTTGTTGTCGGCCTTTTTATTGCCGCGCACATAGGGATACTCGCCGGGCAGGGCGTTCACTGTGGGCAGTTTGTCCACGTCTTCCTTCAGGTAGAAGGGCTGCATGGAGAAGCCTTCATTGGTTCTCCATACCATCTTCTTCTGGAAATCAGCGCCCTTCAGGTCCACTTGGATCTTGTCGAGCCACTCTTGTCGAGTGGGAGCGGTGAAGTCAGAAAATAGTTTCAGTTCTTTGTTGTCTGCCATATTATTGTATTATAAACAATGTCTGTCTCCTTGTCAAATAGCGTGTAAAGTTACAAACTTCTGCCTTGAAGGGCAAATTTATGCGACTTATTCTTCTACTTTGTGGTGCTAAGGGATAATTTTTAGCGTTCCATAAAGATTTTTAACAAAAGTTCGTTATCTTTGCAAGCATTCTGCTTGTTTGCCGGAAATCGGCCTTGTGGAATATGTCGGGCTGCTGCCTGACGCCGTCGGTTGCACACTATTATATTATGCAAATCAATAAGAAACATGGAATGGTTAGCTAATCTATTCACCAGTACGGGCAGTGTGGCACATATGGTGCTGCTCTACGCGCTGGTCATCTCTGTCGGCATAGGACTGGGAAGGCTCAAGATTGCCGGTGTCTCCCTGGGAGTCACCTTCGTGCTCTTCGCTGGAATCCTTGCCGGACACATCTACAACCAGTTGGGCACTGTGCCGGGCGAGGTGTCTTATGCCTGTCCGCCTATGCTCATGAACTTCATCCAGGACTTCGGACTTATCCTTTTTGTCTATTGTATAGGCTTGCAGGTGGGTCCGGGCTTCTTCGAGAGTTTCCGCGAGGGCGGCATTCGCCTCAACCTTCTGGCCACGAGCATCGTCCTGCTCAATGTGCTCTGTTGCGTGGCGCTGTTCTTCCTGGTCTTCTGGGATGGCGGCAGCATGAGCCATGGCGAGAACTCTGTCAACCTCTCGATGATGGTCGGTGTGCTCTGTGGAGCCGTGACCAACACCCCTGGTCTGGGTGCTGCCAGTGAGGCCTGCAACCAGATATTCGGTGCCGACAAGGCTCCTGCCATTGCCAACGGATATGCCTGTGCCTATCCTCTGGGTGTGGTGGGTATCATCGGTGCTACCATTGCGCTGCGCTACCTTTGCCATGTGAACATGCGCAAGGAGCAGGCTCAGGTGGATGCCGAGCATGCTGCCAACCCTCACATGACTCCCCACAAGATGACCCTTGAGGCCACCAACAAGGCGCTCGACGGCCGCACGCTCAGGCAGATAAGCCAGTTCCTGGGACGTGATTTCGTCATCACCCGCCTCCTGCATGACGGTGAGGTGTCTATCCCCAACCGCGATACGGTCATCCGCCTGCACGACAAGATGTTCCTCGTATGCGCCCAGGACGATGCCGAGGCCATCGCAGCTTTCATAGGCGAGACTTGTGAGGTGGAATGGGAAGAGCAGCGTGTCGATCTGGTGAGCAAACATATTCTGGTCACTCATCCCAGCATGAACGGCAAGACATTCGGCTCACTGCACTTCAGCTCCATGTATGGAGTGAATGTCACACGCATCCGCCGTTCGGGCATGAACCTCTATGCCGACCGTAACCTGCGCATGCAGGTGGGCGACAAGATAGTGGTGGTGGGCCCAGAAGATGCAGTCGATCGTGTGGCTGCCCTCATGGGCAACTCGGTGAAGAGCCTTGACCATCCCAACCTTGCCACTATCTTCATCGGCATCGTCATCGGTATCATCGTGGGTTCATTGCCCATCGCCATGCCCGGTGTGCCCACTCCTGTGAAGTTGGGCTTGGCTGGCGGTCCCCTCATAGTGGCCATCCTGATAGGCCGCTTCGGCTATAAGGCCAAGCTGGTGGCCTATACCACCACCAGTGCCAACCTGATGCTGCGTGAGATAGGACTGGTGCTCTTCCTGGCCAGCGTGGGTATCAAGGCAGGTGCAACCTTTTCCGACACCGTGCTCAAGGGCGATGGTCTCACCTATGTGTGGTGTGGATTCCTCATCACGGTGATTCCCCTGCTCATAGTAGGTGTGGTGGCTCGCCTGCGTTACAAGATCAACTACTTCACGCTGATGGGTATGATAGCCGGCAGCACCACCGACCCCCCAGCACTGGCATTTGCCAACCAGGCGGCCAGCAACGATGAGCCTGCGGTGGCTTACTCCACTGTATATCCTCTGTGTATGTTCCTGCGCATCCTCACCGCGCAGATAGTCATACTGCTCCTCTGTGCTGTGGCATAGGCAGAAGCAAGAAGTCATAGAAGCATCAAGGCGTCCCGCAAGTCAGCGAGGCGCCTTGATGCTTCTATCCCCAGCCATAACTCCAGGTTAAGGATAAGGTTGCGCGAGGGCGGATGCCGTATCAGTCTCCTTCGCGCAGTTGCGTTTTGTCTGAAGAGAAAGGCGTATTGTCGAATGTAGAAACCTGCTTGCTTGCTTCACTCCATGGTGTGTGAACCGATGGCGTACTCCCGCTTGCGGCTTCTTCAAACGAGGAGAAACAGCCTTGGCAGCAAGGCTCTTCGTGCACGTCAGTACGTGTTGTTGTCCGGTGAAAAGGGAAGGAGAGCAAGCGGCACAATAATGACCTAGAAAATGCAATGCGCTGCGAAGACTGATGCAGCGCACTGCGTTGGCCTTTGCAGCGTGCTGCGCGGACAGATGCAGCGTGCTGCGTCTGTTGCCACACTTCGGCGTGAAGATCATCGGCGGCAGGTGCGCTTCCCGTCACACACGCCTTCTTCCTGACGATGGATGCTGTATCTTGAATATAGAAAAGGGCTGCGCGAGGGAGAATGACTGGTTTCTCTCCTTCTCGCAGCCCCTTTTCCCGTGATGATAGCTTTACTGGATGGCCTCCAGCATGCGCTTGATGACCACCTCGGCAGAAGTCTCGCGGTTGGCTGCCTCGGGGATGACCAGGCTGTTGGGGCTCTCTATCACGTCGTCGGTAACGATGAGTCCGCGGCGCACAGGCAGGCAGTGCATAAACTTGCCGTTGTTTGTCCACGACATGTGTTCGCTGTCGATGGTCCATGACTTGTCGCTGCACAGTATCTTGCCATAGTCTTCCGGTCGGGTTACACCAGGGCAGCTCCAGTTCTTCGCATACACGAAGTCGGCACCCTCAAGCGCCTTGCGCTGGTCGTACTCCACCTTGGCATTGCCCACAAACTTGCTGTCGAGCTCATAGCCTTCGGGGTGAGTGACCACGAAATCCACGTCGGCGGCATTCATCCACTCGGCAAACGAGTTGGGTACAGCCTGTGGCAGAGCACGGCAGTGTGGTGCCCAGGTGAGCACCACCTTGGGTCGGCTGGTGGTCTTATGCTCCTCGATGGTGATGAGGTCGGCATAGGCCTGCAGGGGATGCACCGTTGCGGTCTCCATGGCAAAGACGGGCTTGCCGCTGTACTGCACAAACTGATTAACGATGCTCTCGGCATAGTCGAACTCCCTATCCTGCAGTCCGGCGAAACTCCTCACGCCGATGATGTCGCAGAAGCTGCCCATCACGGGGATGGCTTCCAGCAGGTGTTCGCTCTTGTCGCCGTCCATGATCACGCCGCGCTCCGTCTCCAGTTTCCACGCTCCGGCGTTCACATCGAGCACCATCACGTTCATGCCCAGGTTCATGGCCGCTTTCTGGGTGCTCAGACGCGTGCGCAGGCTGTTGTTGAAGAATATCATCAGCAGCGTCTTGTTGCGTCCCAGGTGCTGGTAAGCAAACTTGTTGGCTTTCACTTCCAGTGCCTCGGCTATTGCGTCATGCAGGTTGCCCAGGTCTTGTACGTTGAAGAATGTTCTCATATGGCTTTCTGTTCTGTCCCCGTAGGGCGGCTCCGGGTGGGCCTGCTGCCTTGGGGCGTGTTCGTTGTTATTGAATATCTGTGGGTGGATGAGGGGCGTTCGGCGGCCTTGCATTCACGCCGGAGTGCCGGTGCCGTGGCTCTTGCCTCAGGCACGTATCTGCCCGTCGCCGTCGATGAGCCACTTGTAGGTGGTGAGGGCAGATAGCCCCATGGGTCCGCGCGGCCCCAGCTTCTGTGTGCTGATGCGTATCTCTGCACCCAGTTCAAACTGCCCGCAGCCGGTAAAGCTCGTGGTTGAGTTCCAATAGATGC